>Ga0272441_10001613_pt1 | contig 47812 bp, 36 predicted proteins | sample SSMProp6N_FD_193582 | JGI IMG/M metagenome (GOLD analysis project Ga0272441, IMG submission 193582) | Marine sediment archaeal communities from Little Sippewissett salt marsh, Falmouth, MA, United States - SSM-Prop-6N | ecosystem: Environmental > Aquatic > Marine > Wetlands > Sediment ... | reverse complement strand
GTCTGTTGTGCCACCATCCCACGGGCTCGCGCCCGTGGCTACCGTCCAAATGCCCCCGTTCGGGGGCAAGGGATTGGCGGATCGACGCGGCCGCGGGCGGCCGCTTGTCGTTCCTGGGTCCTGGCTCCTGGTTTTCTTCGAGCCTGAGGCTCAGGCTCAGAGCCGATGGCCGCCGTTGGCACGGGCTCCGGGCTACCGGCTACGTCCTTGGGTTGCGGCCGAAGGCTGCGCTGCGCCTCTGCGTCTCCGCGGTGATCCCGACGGGTCTGCCGGCGAGGGGATTTTGCCCTTTGCCGAGGCTCGCTCTCGTGGCAGAATAAATGTGTGGTGTGCCCGCGTGGGATGACCGCGCCGACGGGAGATGGCGCGGTTCTCGCGCCGTGTCCGTGGGCCCGGTGGTCTAGCCGTAACGGGAGAGCCGACGATGCGGTATATGATGTGCGCGACGGTGGTGTTGTGTCTTCTCGGGCTGGCGGGGACGGCGGTCGCGGCCGATGACGAGGGCGAGGGGGAGGGCTTCGACTTCGACGCCTGGCGCCGCGGCGGGTCGGGCGACCGGAAGGTCGACAGGGAGCTGATCGAGCGCAGCCGGGACGGCTTTTCCGACCAGGCCGTCCAGGAGGCCATCAAGAAGGGCGTGCAGTTTCTCTGGTCCTTGCGCGGCGGGGACGGCAGTTGGCCCGGCCAGCGCGCGCAGAAGTACCCCACGGGCACGACGGCGCTGGCGACGTACGCGTTGCTTGCGGCCGGGGAAAGCCCCCGCGAGGAGCGGATGGCCCAGTCGCTGAAGTGGCTCAGCGAGAACGCCAGCAACATGACGTACTGCCTGGGCCTGCGCTGCAACGTGTGGTATCTCGCGAATAAGGAGACGGGGAACAAGTACAACAAGGCGTTCAACGAGGACCTCGTCAAATTGGTGCGGGTCCGTGACAACGGCGCGTACACCTACCAGGTCGCCGAGGGGGGCGATTCCCCACGGCAGGGCGGCGGATGGGATAACTCCAACAGCCAATACGGCGTGCTCGGCACGTGGGCGGGGGCGATGGCGAACAAGGAGATTCCGACGGCGTACTGGAAGCTCATCCAGAAGCACTGGAACACGTGCCAGCAGTCCGACGGGGGGTGGGGCTACCGGAACGATCACTCGACGGCCACGATGACCGCCGGCGGGATCGCCACGCTGTACGTCTGCTTCGACAACCTCTACGCCGACCAGTTCCTCAAGTGCAACGTGCCGGACCGGGACGACCAGCGCATCAAGGCCGGTCTGAAGTGGATCGACGAGAACTTCAACGCCGCCGTGCGGAGCTTCCAGGGCGGGCTCATGGGCCACGGCGACCTGTACTACTTCCTGTACGGCGTCGAGCGTGTGGGTCTGGCCAGCGGCTTCAAGTACTTCGGCACGCAGGACTGGTACAAGCTCGGCGCGATGAAGCTGCTGGGGCTTCAGGGCGGGGGCGGCTCGTGGCGCGGCAAGTACGACGCGCTCGTCTCCACGTCGTTCGCGCTGCTGTTCCTGGTCCGCGGGCAGCACGCCATCGCGATCAACAAGCTGGAGCACGAGGGCTTCGACTGGAACAACCGCCCGCGCGACATCGCCGGCGCGACGCGGTGGATGAGCGACTCGCTCGAGCGGACGCTCAACTGGCAGATCATCTCGATGAAGGCCCCGGTGGAGGAATGGCACGACGCGCCGATCCTCTACCTCTCCGGCTCGCGGGACCCGAACATGAGCGACGCCCACGTCGAGAAGCTCCGCACCTACGTTCACCAGGGCGGGACGATCCTCTCGGTGACCGAGTGCAACGGCCGGGGGTTCATGTACGGCATCCGCAAGGTCTACAAGAAGATGCTGCCCGACAAGACGCTTAAGATCGTCCCGCGCACGCACCCGATGTACCGGCTGCACCACCCGCTGTACGGGCGGCCCACGCTGTACGCGATCCACAACGGCATCCGACCGCTGGTGATCCACTGCGACCAGGACCTGCCGCGGTCGTGGCAGCTCCAGATGAGGCGGACCGCGCCCAACGACTTCCGCTGTGCGGCCAACGTGCTGATGTACGTTTCCGACATGCTCAAGCTCCGCCCGCGGGGCGTGAGCCACTGGCCGGGGAAGCCGAAGTCCACGCCGTCGCGTTCGGTGAAGCTGGCGCGGGTCAAGTACAGTGGGGACTGGGACCCCGAGCCGCTGGCGTACGAGCGGTTCCGCCGGCTGCTGATCGACCGCGCCCGGGCGAACATCGAGGTTACCTCGCCCGTCGAGGCCGCCGACCTCGGCGACTGCGACGCGAAGGTCGCCACGATGACCGGCACGCGGAAGTTCGTGCTGACCAGCCAGGAGTCCGAGGGACTCAAGAAGTTCGTCGAGGGCGGCGGGATGCTCGTCATCGACGCTGCCGGCGGGTCCAAGGACTTCGGCGAATCGGCCGAGCTGGCCCTGCGCAGCCTCTTCGGGCGGCGGGCGCTGCGCCGGCTGGCGCGGATCGCCCCGATCTACAACCTGCCGGGCATGAAGATCTCCGAGGTCAAGTACCGCCGCGAGGCGCGGGTCAGCCGCGGGCTGCGCGACGAGCTGAATCTCCGCGGCGCGACCCTCGACGACGGGCGGATCGCCGTCCTGTTCAGCAAGGAGGACCTCACCGGCGGACTGGTCGGCTGTGAGGCCTACGACTGCGCCGGCTACGTGCCCGAGTCGTGCTTCGAGATCATGCGGAACGCCGTGTTCTACGCGGACGCGGCCTCGAAGGGCGGCCTCGTCACGGCCGGGAAGTAGGCGGCGAGTCCGACGCGGAGCCCCGTGCCGGCCGCCCGATGCCGAGGCGGCGTTCGGCCTGGTCGATCAGCCGGCCGAGGTCGGGGAAGTCTTCTTCGCCCTCTCCGAGGACTTTCTCCGGCTGCGGGGCGGGCTCGACGTCGGTCGACGGGGCGGCCGGTGGCGTCCTGCCGCCGGCGATCATCTTCTCCAGGGCCTGGGCGGCCTCGTCCGTCGGCGACCGCGCGAGGTGAGCGGCCGCGCCGGCGTTGCGGGCGAGGGCGGCCGCGGCGTCCCCCGGCCGGCGGATCGGCGTGTGGACCTGGTTGATGTCGACCATCATCGCCACGTACCCGCAGGTCAGGCAGACGGCGCCCTTCATGGGCAGGCTGATGAGTTTCTCCGGTCGCTGGCCCGGCGGGGGGGTCTTGCGGCAGTACATCAACTGCTCGGGCCCGGCGAACACGTCTCGCCCGAAGTCAAACCGCCGGCCCCCGCAGAACGGGCACCGCAGGACGGGCTGGGGCAGGGGGGGCGGCACGCCCTTGGCTGCGCCCGTCGTCCCGCCGGGTTGGGCTTGTCCCGGTTGGGGGCTTGGCGCATCGGGTTGCTGCGACTTGTCCGTCATGACTGCCTGCCGTCCGGTCCGCCGCCATGGGGGGCGGCCTCGATTCCGTGCGCCCCGTGCCGCGCATCGTACCGGATTCCCCGCGTCCGCGGCAACATCAGCAGGACCCGCGTTCAGATCCGCTCCGGCATCCGGTAGCCCTTCCGCCGGGGACGGTCGAGGTAACGGCCCGCCTGCGTCGGGAGGCGTTACTTTGTGCAACCCCGGCGGCCGCGTGTCGATTCGCCCGAGACGCATGGATGGAACTTCTGGCGGCGAGGCGTGTTCAAGCAAATGAGGCGATCCGCAAGCCCAGAGCTGGCCTGCGGACGGCTGAGCGTGGGTTGGGTCCATTTGGTTGGGGCCTCCCGCTGATTCCTGTGCAGGATTCGCAATGGGCGTGTCTGCCGCAGACGGATGCATGGGATCGAGGCCTTCGGGCCGGGAGAAGTCGGTGACAAACAGTCGGACGGTTCTGGTGGTTGACGATTGCGCCGAGACACGGCGCGCGTTGAAGGAACTGCTGGAGGGGCAGGGGTACACGGTGCTGGCCGCGTCGAACGGACGGCAGGCCCTGGAGGCCGCCCGCGCCATCCCTGTGGTCGCGGTGCTCGTGGAGGCGCTCTTGCCGGACATGGACGGCTACGAGTTGTGTCGTCGGATCAAGACCCACGACGGATCGGCGGCGAAGGTCGTCGTATACACCGACGACGTCGACGCGGTGGATGCCGTGAAGGCGCGGGCGGTCCGCGCGGACGACCTGGTCGGCAGGACGGGGGACATGGCTCATCTCCAGGCATCGGTGAGGAGGTTGTTGGCCGGGCCGGCCCCGGCCGAATCGTGAGCAGCGCCGGCAGGAAATGGAGTGTGTACGAGCATGTCCGCGAACGGAATCGACGCTTCTCTCACCGGATCGGCACGGCGGGAGACCGACGTGCTGCGGCAGGCGCTGGCGGACAGGGACTGGGCGTTGGAGAAGACGGAGGCGGTCTTGCAGGCCCTCTACGGGGAGCTGGCGAAGACCAACGCCGAGCTGCGTGCCGCCCAGCAGGCCCTGGAGCAGAAGGTGCGGGAGAGGACCGCCGAGCTGGAAGAGGCCAACCGCGCGTTGTCCGAGGAGTTGGCCCGGCGACGGCGCGTGGAGTCGGCCCTGCGGGAGAGCCGGGAGCAACTGGCCCTCGCGATCGACGGGTCCGGCGGGGGACTGTGGGACAAGCGGATCGATCCGGAGGCCTGGCCGGAGTTCGATGACACGGTCTATCTGTCGCCGGAGCTCAAGGCGTTCGCCGGGCGAAGCGACGAGGAGCTGCCGAACTCCCTCCAGGCCTGGCGGGCGCTGCAGCACCCGGAGGACCTCCCGGGCATCGACGAGCAGGTGGGCGCCCACTGGCGAGGCCAGGCCGATCAATACCAGCACGACTACCGCCTCCTGCACGCCGACGGCGGCGTGCGCTGGATCCACAGCCGCGCCAAGCTCATTCGCGACGAGTCCGGCCGGCCGATCCGGTGGGTAGGGATCGACTGGGACATCACGGAGCGCAAGCGCGTGGAGGAAGCGGTCCGCGCCAGCGAGGAGAAGTATCGGCGGATCAGCGAGAACATCCCGTGCGTCATCTACTCGGCCCGGCCGGATCGAGGGTGGGCGAGCACGTTCATCTCCGGCAAGGTCCGGGAGATCACCGGCTGGAGCCGCCGGGACTTCCTGGAGCAGCCGGGGTCCTGGGCGCGGATCGTCCACCCGGACGATCTGGCGGTCATCCACGAGGCGTTGGAGGGCCAGAAGCGGCGCAAGGCCGTCTTTGACGTCGAGTACCGCATCATCGCCCGGGACGGCACGGTGCGGTGGGTGCGGGACCGTGCCACGCCGGTCCTGGACGAGGACGGGCAGATCGTGCGTTACGACGGGTACATGGAGGACATCACCGCCCGCCGGCAGGCCGAGAAGGCCCTGCGCCTGCGAGACCGGGCGATCGCCGCCGCCGCCGAGGGGATCAGCATCACGGACCCGCAGCGCCCGGACAATCCCGTGGTGTACGTGAACCAGGGATTCCAGCACATCACGGGCTACGACGCGAGCGAAGTGCTGGGCAGGAACCTGCGTTTTCTCCAGGGGCCGGACACGGACCCGGCCGTCGTCAAGGAGATCGGCCGGGCCATCGAGACGCGGCGTTCCGCGACGATCGAGGTCCGGAACTACAGGAAGGACGGCGCGCCGTTCTGGAACCGGATGACGCTGACCCCGGTGTTGGACGAGTCGGGCAGCCTGGTGAACTTCGTCGGCGTCCACGTCGACGTGACGGCGTGGCGAGAGGCCCAGCAGGACCGCGAACGGCTGGTCGGCGAGCTGGCCCGGAAGAACGCCGAGCTCGAACGGTTCACGTACACCGTCTCGCATGACCTCAAGACCCCGCTGATCACCGTTCGCGGTTTCCTTTCCCACCTGAGGCAGGACCTGACGGAGGGCGAGGAGGCCCTGGTCGACGAGGACATGCGGCGGATCGAGTCGGCGTCGGCCAGGATGGTGCGGCTGCTGAACGAGCTGCTCGACCTGTCTCGTGTCGGGCGGGTCGTCAACCCGCCGTCCGCCACGAGCCTTCGGGAGGTCGCCGAGGAGGCGGTGTGCATGCTGTCGGCGAAGATTGCGGCGCGCGGCGTGGCGGTCTCGATGGCCGACGATCTGCCCGTCGTTCACGCGGACCGCTCGCGCGTTCAAGAGGCGATGCTGAACCTCCTGGACAACGCCGTCAAGCACCTGGGCGACCAGCCGGCCCCGCGCGTGGAGGTGGGCGTCCGGCGCGAGCCGGGCCAGGACGTTTGCTTCGTGCGGGACAACGGGATCGGCATCGATCCGCGCCACCACGACGAGGTCTTCGAGCTGTTTCGGCAGTTGGACCCGGCGTCCGACGGAACGGGCATGGGCCTGGCGTTGGCCCGGCGCGTCATCGAGGTGCACGGCGGCCGCCTCTGGGTGGAGTCCGAAGGCGAGGGCAGGGGCAGCACCTTCTGCTTCACGCTTCCGCCCGGGGACGACGGGGCAGACCGGCCGGCTCCTTGACAAGCACGTCGAGCTCGGTACGATGCGGCGTCAGGTTCGCCGCGAGGCGGGCCGGCCCCGGTAGGGCCTGTCGCGGGCAGACGGCCGGGCGTCCACATCTTGTGACCCCATCGTAGCACGGAGCTTCGGTTGGACCCCGGATCGGGCCTATGGCTGCGGAGACGACACACGTTCTGCTGGTGGAAGACGAGGAACCGCACGTGGAACTGGTGCGCCGGGCCTTCACCCGCGCAGGGGGGAGCCTGCGGCTGACCGTCGTTGGGACCCTGGCCGAGGCCCGCGCGAGCATCCGCCGGTCCGTGCCGGACCTCGTGGTCGCCGACCTGATCCTCCCGGACGGCCGGGGGGTCGAGCTGTTGGCGGGTGACCCGGCCGAGCTGTCGTACCCGGTGGTCGTGACGACCGCGTACGGGGACGAGCAGGCGGCGGTCGAGGCGATGAAGCGCGGGGCGTTGGACTACGTCGTCAAGTCCACGGAGGCGTTGGCGTCCCTGCCTCGCACCGTCGAGCGAGCCCTGCGCGAATGGGACCACATCGTCCAGCGTCGGCGGGCCGAAACGGAGTTGAGGGCCTCCCGCGTATTCCTCACGACGGTCATCGACACGATCCCCGACCCGGTCCTGGTGCTCGATCCCGACGGGCGGATCGCCCTGGCCAACCGGGCCCTGCGGGAGGCGACGCCCTCGGCGGATTGGGGGGTATCGAGCGCGGCCTGCCACCAGATGCTGCGGGGACGGCGGCACCCGTGTCCCGACGAGGCGGAATGCCCCTTGCGGCAGGTCCTCGCCACGGGGCGGCCGCTGAGCATGACCACCACCCACGCGCGCGGCGACGGAGAGACCCGGACCGTGGACATCCACGCCGCGCCGATTCGGGACGACACCGGGCAGATCGTCCAGGTGGTCCAGGCCTGGCGCGACATCACGGACCGGGTGCGGGCCCAGCGGGAGATCGCCTCCCTGGCCCGTTTCCCCGCCGAAAACCCCTACCCCGTGCTGCGGGTGTCGGAGGACGGGACGGTCCTGTATGCCAACGAGGCCGCCCAAACCGCGCTGACGGCCTGGGGCTGCGCGGTTGGGCGCGAGTTGGCCGGCGAGCCGCGAGACGCCGTCGAACGGGCGATCGAGGCCGGCGAGTGCGTGGAGACCGAGCTGCGGGCCGAAGGCCGGACCTACCTGCTGTCCTTCGCGCCCGTGCTGGACGGGCGGTACGTGAACGTCTACGGGCGGGATATCACGCAGAGGCAGCAGCTCGAAAGGCAGCTTCGAGCGGCCCAGAGGATGGAGGCGATCGGCCGGCTCGCCGGCGGGGTCGCCCACGACTTCAACAACCTTCTCACGCCGATTCTCGGCTATGCGGAGGTCCTCCTCCACCGGTGGGCAGACCGCGACGATGTGGCCGACGAGCTCGGCCAGATCCACGACGCCGCGCGACGGGGGGCGAACCTGACCCGCCAGTTGCTGGCGTTCGGCCGCAAGCAGGTGCTCCGGCAGGACGTGGTGGACCTGAACGAGCTGATTGCGTCCGTGATGAAGCTGCTGCGGCGGCTCGTGCGGGAGAATATCGTGCTGACCTTCCACCCCGCCCCCGCGCTGAACCGGGTGCGCGGCGACGTGTCGCAGCTCGAGCAGGTCCTGATGAACCTCGTGATCAATGCCGGGGACGCCATCGCCCAGGAGGGGGAGGTCGAGATCACGACGGCCAACGTCGAATGCGGCGGCGAGGCCTGCGAGCCGGGCGGGGGCGTTCCGCAGGGCTCGTACGTGATGCTCTCCGTTCGGGACACCGGCTGTGGCATGGACGCCGAGACCCTCCAGAGGGCGTTCGAGCCGTTCTTCACCACGAAGGCCGAGGGCCGGGGCACGGGCCTCGGCCTGGCGACCTCGCATGGCATCGTGCGGCAACACGGCGGGGACATTCGCGTCCAGAGCGAGCCGGGCGCGGGGGCGACGTTCCGGGTGTACCTGCCCGCGACGGCCGAACCCGCGGAGGCCTCCGACGAGACGCCGGGCCTGCAGGCGCCCCGCGCCGGCGGGGACGAGACCCTGCTGGTGGTGGAGGACGATCCGGCCGTGCTCAACCTGCTCGGGGGCATGCTGAAACAGTGGGGGTACCGCGTGCTGGTTGCCGATGATCCCCTCAGAGCCATCGAGCTGGCCGACCGACAGGCCGGGCCGATCGACCTGCTGGTAACGGACGTGGTCCTGCCGCAGATGAACGGCCGACAGCTTCACGCCCGGTTGACGGCGACCAGGCCGGAGTTGAGGGCATTGTACATCTCGGGGCATGCGCACGCAGACATCGCGGACCATGGCATCCTGGATGCGGGCGTGCGCTTCATCCAGAAGCCGTTCGACCTGGCGGACCTGGCCGGCAAGGTGCGGGCGGTCCTGGACGCGTAAGCCGACACCGGTTCGCCTCTTCCCATGGCCGACCGTCGAATGCACATCTTGATCGTCGAGGACGAGGAAGCCCACATCGAGCTGGTCCTGCGCGCGTTCGCCCGCCGGGCGGACAAGGCGAAGCTGACGGTGGCGAGGACGCTCGCCGAAGCGCGCGAGGTTTTCCGGGAAACGCCGCCGGACCTGGCGATCGTCGATCTCGTGCTGCCCGACGGCGAGGGCACGGAGCTCCTGCCGCCCCGGGCCGGGGAACCGATCCCCGTCGTGGTGATGACCGCCCACGGCAACGAGCGCGCCGCGGTGGAGGCCATCCGGCGCGGGGTGTTGGACTACGTGGTCAAGTCCGGGCCGATCCTCGCGGACATGCCCCACATCGCCGAACAGGCGCTGCGCCAGTGGCGGCATCTTGCCGAGACCCGCCGCCTCCAGGCCGAGCGGATCGAGTACCAGGAACGCCTGCGGGCGCTGGCCTCCGAGCTGGTCGCGGCCGAGGAACGGGAGCGGCGGCGCATCGCGACGGGCCTTCACGACGGCCTCTGCCAGGCGCTGGCCCTCGCCAAGATGAAGCTCCAGTCCTTGCGGGCCCACCAGCCGAGCCCGGCGGACGCGGCGCAGTTGGACCAGGTCGTCCGCACGCTGGACGGGTGCATCGAGGAAGCGGGAACGCTGGCGTTCGACCTGAGCCCCCCGATTCTCTTCGAGTTGGGTCTGACGGCGGCGGCGGAGTGGCTTCTCGAAAACGTGCGGAAGCAGCACGGGCTTCGCTGTCGACTCGACAGCAAGGGCGAGGTCACCGGCCTGGGCGACGAGCTGCGCTCCAGTCTGTACCGGAGCCTCAAGGAGCTGCTCGCCAATGCCGTCAAACATGCCCGGGCCGACGAGGTGCGCGTACACGTTGAGAACGCAGACGGGGCGATCCGGCTGACCGTGGACGACGACGGGGTCGGATGCGACCCCGTCCCCGGGGGACCGATGCTTCGGGGTCGAGGGTTCGGGCTGTTGAGCATTCAAGAGCAGGTCGGCAGGTTCGGTGGGGAGCTCGTCCTCCAGGGCTCCCCGTTGGGGGGGACCCGCGCGGTGGTCCGCGTCCCGCTGTCGGGATGCCGGCAGGAAGGAAACAGCAGCGATGGCGATTAGAGTCCTCGTGGCGGACGACCACCAGCTCATGCGGGAAGGCCTCGTCTCCCTGCTGAGCGACAAGGACGGCTTCGAGGTGGTCGGGCAGGCCGACACCGGCCGGCGGGCGCTGGAACTGGCCGAGGAGCTGCGCCCGGATGTCGTCGTCCTCGATATCGCCATGCCGGACCTGAACGGGATCGAGGCCGCCCGCACCATCCGCGCCCGCTTGCCGCAGACGCGGGTTATCGGCCTGTCCATGCACTCGGAGCACCGCTTTGTCGTCGATATGCTCAAGGCCGGGGCCTGCGCGTACCTGCCCAAGAGCTGCGCGTTCGACGAGCTCGGCCGCGCCATCTGCTGCGCACACGAAGGCAGGATGTACCTGAGCCCGTCTGTAACCGAGCCGGTCCTCAGCGATTTACTCAACCGCCTGGAGGAGGACCCGGCGGATCCGCCCTCCGTGCTGAGTCCTCGCGAGCGCGAGGTCCTCCAGCTCGTGGCGGAGGGCAAGAGCACCAAGCAGATCGCCGCGGCCCTGCATGTCAGCCAGAACACGGTGATCCGGCACCGCCAGAACATCATGGACAAGCTCGGGATCCACCACGTCGCCGGGCTGACGCGATACGCCATTCGCGAGGGGCTGAGCCACCTGGACTGAGGGAGCGTGAAACGACCGGGAGGCCCCCGTCGTGCCCGACCGCCCCGCAGCGACCGGACCGGCGGGAAGACAGAGGGTCCAGAGAAGTACAAGGTCTTCTCGAGACCTCGCTTATCCCCCCTGCCGTTTCGCGAGAGGCGCGGTCTGCGGCTCGGGCCGAAGGCCGCGGCGCGGGATGTCTTGGAGGGCCCTCGCCCGTGAAATCTGCGCGAAGGGGCGAGTTTCTGGCGGGATTCTGCCGATACTGTTCTAAGGGAGGCCTTGCCTCCTCCACAGGCCCGCGGATGAGTGAACTGGCCCGAACGGCACTGGCGATCGACGCCGATCTTCTCGCGAGATTCGATCGGTGGATGTCCGATCATGGGTACAGCAACCGGTCCGAGGCCGTGCGCGACCTGATCCGCACCGCCCTGGTCGAGGCCGAGTGGCGAGACCCGAAGGCGAAGGTCGTCGCCGTGCTGAGCGTGGTGTTCGATCACACCGCGCGGGACCTCGCCCAGGAAGTAACCGAGATTCAGCACGAGCACTACCACGCGGTGCTGTGCAGCCAGCACGTGCACCTCGACGGGCACGACTGCCTGGAAGTCATCATCATGCAGGGCGAAGCGCGGGCCTTGCGTCGCCTGGCCGACGCGATCGTCGCCACCCGCGGCGTCAAGGCCGGAAAGCTCACCTTGCTGAGCCGAAACGTGTAGACCGGGACCGTCCGTCCGCTGATCGCGGCCGGGCCCCCGTGGAGATGGAATCGATGCACTGGAACTCCGCAACCGACCGCTTGGTCAGGGAGGACAGGCGATGATTGGCAATGGAAAGAAGAAAGGCACGACCCGTTTCGCGTACCGGCCCGACGCGCCGGTGAAGCAGGTCTCGGTGGCGGGCTCGTTCACCGACTGGCAGCCGCTGCGGATGCGCAGACAGAAGAGCGGAGACTTCGTGGCGGTCGTGCCGGTCCGCCCCGGAGCCCACGAGTACAAGTTCATCGTGGACAACGAGTGGCGCGTGGACCCGGACAACCAGGCCTACGCCGCCAATCCGCTCGGCACGGTGAACTCGCTGCTCACGGTGGAGTAGCGCGCCCGGGCCGGGGCTGCCGAGGGTCTGTGTGCCCGTCGGGAGCTCCCAGAGCCGTAAAGGGCTCAGAGAGCGGGCGCCATGCTGCGCAGGCGCCTTGCCTTCGGGTCTCCGCGTTCCCTGCGGCGAGCACGCCGGACTACGATTCCCGAATGCGCTGCACGCGGAACAGGGCCGGCCAGAGGCCCGTCACGTCCGCGCGCGGGTAGACCGTCGCCGGGTAGGTCGCGTTGAGCGGCTGGAGCCGGAACGTGTCCTTGTCGTCCATGTAGATCCGCTTGAAGGTCGTGCCCTCGTCGCCGCCAAAGCGGACGAAACAGTCGTCGCCGCTGCGGGGCTCCAGCGCGGGGGAGAAGACCACCAGGTCGCCCTCGCGGTAGTCCGGCGCCATCGAGTCGCCCAGGACCCGGGCGGCGAACGCCTGCGGATCGTGCACGTCCGGGCAGCGGATGTACTCGTCGGCGATCCCCGCGGGGTAGTCCAGGTCCGTGAAGTGGTGCGGGTAACTGCTGGCCGTCACGCGGTTGATCACGGGCACGACCACGCCGGCGGGAATGACGTCCCCGCCCTTGCCGACGCGTGGCTTTCGGCCGCCCTTTTGCTTGATCGCGGCGCGGAGCTTGTGGTTCTCCGCGCGCAGGGCCTCGATCCGCTCGCGGACGTCGGTCGGCGTCTTTTCGTGATGGGCGATGCTCAACAGTTCTCCCGGCTTGAAGGTCAGCGCCCGCTCCAGCGAACGGACGACCCCGTCCGACGGGGGATTCCGCGCCTTGCCCGTTTCGATGTTGGACAGGTACGGCTTGGAGATGTTCACCTGCGCGGAGACCATCTCCTGCGTCAGTCCCAACTCTTCTCGCCGCCCGCGAACCAGGGATCCAAGGCTCATCGGTTCTCTCCGTGTTTCCAGGGGATCTACGTACCGTCACGGAATTATCGCTCGGTGGAATTCATAACACAATCAAAAAACACAGACCGGCACCAGAAAATTTGTCTAACTAATGACTTGACACAACCAATAATGTGGGTAGAATACCAACGCGGTGGGGGGTCTGCGCAGCCGGGGGGTTGCCGTTGGCCGCGACGGGCGGGCAGGTCTGCCGGCAGGTCTCCGTGAAGAAGGGCGTTGTGGGCGCCCCGGACCGGGGGTCAGTCGCGGTCCGGCAGAAACGTGAAACGAATCCGGTAGAGCGTGCGCCCGTCGCGCGCGTCGGGCGGGTAGATCTCGTCGAGGGCCGCCCACATCGCGCCGACGCCCTCGAAGCCGTCCGCGCGGGCGTCGTCGTCGGTCAGGTCGGCACGATCGACCGGCTCGGCCGACTCGATCCGGACCTTCCCCAGGCCGGGGACCGTGTGCGTGCCACCCTCGCGGACCCGCCGATGCCGCCAGTACCGCAGCGTGGTGGTCTTCTCGCCGCCGCGAATCGCCTCGAAGAACCGCTTTTTCATCAGGAGCATGCCGTGACCTCTCCCGCCAGCGTCGCCAGGTGGTCGGTTCGCGTCAACGCCGAAATCGCCCGCCCCGTGCCCCGCACCGCGGAGGCCGGGCGCGTGGCGGCGATGTTCGGCCTGGCCGACGGCCGGACCGAAACGCTCTACGACGACTTCGCCCTGGACGTCGCCCCCGGCGAGATCGTCGCGGTGACAGGCCCGTCGGGCGCGGGCAAGACGGTCCTGCTGCGCGCGGTGGGCCGGCAGGTGCCCGGGGCCCGCTGGCTGCGGACGGCGGAGCTGGCGCGGGCCTCGAAATCCCCCGTCGAGCTGCTGGACGGCGGCTCGCTTGCCGAGCGCCTGGAGGTGCTGGCCCGGTGCGGCCTGGCGGAGGCGGCCACGTTGATCACGCGCGCCCGGCACCTGTCGGGCGGGCAGGTGGCGCGGCTGGCGCTGGCCGAGGCCCTCCACGCCGCGATGCGCTCGCCCCGGGCGCCGCTGGTGATCGCCGACGAGTTCGCCGCCGGCTTGGACCCCACGACGGCCCGGCTGCTGTGCGGACGCGTGCGGGGGCTCGTCGCCGGCTCGTCCGTCGGCCTGGTGGCGGCCACGCCCCGTTCGGACCTCGTCCGCCACCTCCAGCCGGACCGCATCATCGTCAAGCCGTTGGGCGGCCCGGCGCGGGTGATCTCATCGCCCGCGGGCTCGGCCCGGCGGCAGCGCTCCCGCTTCCGCGTGCGGCGGGGCACGATCCACGACTATCGCGAACTGGGCGGGTTCCACTACCTCGCCGGTCCCCCGGCCGCCCACAAACGCGTATACGTGGTCCGCCCGCCGGGGCGGTCCCGCATGCCGCGGTGGCGGCGAGAGACCCTGCCCGCCGTCGCGGCCGTGCTCGTCGTCTCCCCGCCCCTGCCGAACGTCCGCGGGCGGAACCGGGCGACCGCCGGGCGCTACGTCGGCCCCGACCGCACCACCGCGCTCCAGATGCTCAACGAGGAGGTCGAGACGATCTCGCGGGTGATCGTGCACCCGATCTTCCGCGGCTGCGGGCTGGCGACGCGGCTGGTTCGCCACGCCCTGGCGACGGCCGAGACGCCGCTCGTGGAGGCCCTGGCGGCGATGGGGCGGCTGCATCCGTTCCTCCAGCGGGCGGGGATGACGCCGACGCCCGTCCCGCCCTCGCAGGCCGTCGCCCGCCTGCTCAGCGCCGCCGAGGCCGTGGGGCTCGCGCCGCTGGAGCTCGCCGCGGTCGGCCCGGCAAAGGCCCTGCTGGCCCGCCGGTCTCGCCGGGCGGCCTTCCTCCGGGCGGAACTGGAGCGGTTCATCGACGCCGAGCTGACCTGCGACCAGCTCGCCCGCCTGGCCGACCCCGTCTCCGAAGCCTGCCGCCGCACCGCCCGGCGGTACGTCTACTACCTGTTCGACAAAACAAAGCCGGTAGTGTCCCGATTTGGGCAGGGGAGGGATGGACGCGGACGGGAGAAGGCGATTTACTAATACGACGCCCTCGGCTGGCGAATGCATAGTTGCTGCAAAAAGCGCTTGCCCTCAGGCGGCCGCGGCGCTACAGTTCTCAATCAGCGCGACTTCCGGGCCGAGTTTTCCCTCGTGATCTGTCGATATACGTGGTGGTCCAGCTATAGCTTGCCCACCACCCTTGACAGGCATAGGGCCTTAATGTATAGTACTTTAGGATACCGGGAAGGAGCAACGGAGGGCCGTTGGCAGTACCTTCCCGCGGTCCGTGTGCAACTTAGACGGCGTATTCGTGTCTACACTGTTGTAGAAGCGCCCGGGTGGCAAGGAGGTGTGACAAATGTCCGATGCTAACCGCTACATCCAAGTGACCGTCCGATTTGCGCGCGAGGGCGACCAGTGGACGGCGGAATGCTTGGAGCTGGGCACGGCTGGCTTCGCAGACTCCTTGGAAGAGGCCAAGGATGTGATCTCAGACCTCATCCTGCTGCACCTGAGCGCTCTTGAGGATGTGGGAACTTGCGCGAAGTTCCTCAAAGAGCACGGCGTAACCGTGCACCGCGTTCCGCCTAAGCAGCGGCGAACCAAGGTCTCAGTGCGGCCAGATGAGTACGTGACCCGCCTGACAGAACAGATCCCTTGCGTGGCCGCCATGTAGAGGACGGTGTATGGCTGGGGGCCTACCGGCAATCAGCGGTTTTGAGCTCATGGCCTTGCTAGAGAAGGCGGGGTGGCGGTTTCTGCGCAAGAGCAACCACGGCAACGCATACACAAAGACCTTTGCCGATGGCCCTCGCGTAGTCAACGTGCAAAGAACGAGCAAATCCATACCTCCCGGGACTCTCTCGGCGATTCTCAGGCAGACTGGATTGGGCCGAAAGGGGCTGAAGCGGCTTCTCGACCAATAACGGGCTAGCCACGGTCCTGATGCGTTTGGGCCAAACAAAGCCAACAGGGCATTATTCCGATTTCGGGGCGGGCAAGGCGTCGAGCGACCCGGCGACACCCGGGCGGGGCTGATCCGGCGAAACAAAGCCAAACGGGGATTATTCCGATTTCGGCGTGGCCAAGGTGTCGAGCGACCCGGCGACACCCGGGCGGGGCTGATCCGGCGAAACAAAGCCAAACGGGGATTATTCCGATTTCGGGGCGGCGGACCGGCCGGGGCCGTGCCGGGGGCCATGCGTCCAAATAAGGCAAATTAATACAAGTACTTACGCTCTGCGCTCTTCGCGTCGCGTCGGCGCGATGCAGTCTGCCGAGTGTTCGCCTCTCGATCTAGAAGGAGCATACGCATGAAGACCACGAAGACAGCAAGGCCCGTCGCGCGGCGGATTCGCCTGGCGGACCTGATCGACCGGCCCGACCGGGCGACGGTCCAGCCGCCGCGGGTGCGGCGGACGCTGGCCGAGCAGATCGCCCGGCACGGCTGCTACCCGCCGCTGATCGTCCGGCGGCATCCGTCGGAGGCGGGGAAGTACGAGATCCTGGACGGCCACCACCGCGCGGAGATCCTCCGCCGCCTGGGGCACACGAGCGCCCGGTGCGAGGTTTGGCCGGTGGGGGAGGACGACGCGGAGCTGGCCGCCGCGACGCTGAACCCGCTGCGGGGCCGGCAGGACGCCCGCCGCGCCGCCGCCCGCGCCCGGCGCCTGGTCCGCCACTACGGGCGGGACGCCGCCGCCGCCCGGTTGGGCCTCACGCCCCGCGCGCTGCGGCAGCGCCTGCTGGCCGGGCGGCGCCCGCGCCGCCGGGAGCCGCCGGCCCTCGACCTGCACGCGGTCGTCTTCCACCTGCCCCGGGCCGACTTGGACCGGCTCGAGCAGACCCTCCGCGCCGTCGGCGCGGGCACGCTGCCCCGCGGGCAGGCCCTTTTGCGGGCGATCGGCGGGCGCTCCGACGGCGGGACAGACGCCCTCCCGGCATGAGGAGCAAGACGGGGCTTTTGCTTCCCGCCCGCGGCGCGGGCGCGCTAGAATCCCCGCATGACACAGCGAAGGGTGTATCTCAACGGATGCGTTTTGCCGGCCGGGGAGGCGACGCTGCGTGTCTCCGACGCGGGCTTCCTGCACGGGGCGTCGACGTTCACGACGATGCGGGCGCACCGCGGTGTGGTCTTCCGCCTGGGGCGGCACCTGGCGCGGCTGTTCGGGACGGTGCGGCTGCTGGGCATGCGGACGGACGCGACGGAGGCGTCGCTGGCCGCGGGGGTCGGCGACGTGCTGGCCGCCAACGAGCTGGCCGAGGCGCGGGTGCGGATCACGCTGACGCCGGGCAGCGCCGACGCCGACCGGCCGACCACGCTGATTACCGCCGACCCGCTTCCGGAATACCCCGCCGATTGGTACGAAAAAGGAATCTCCGTCGTCGTTAGCGCGTTTAAGCAGGGGACCGGCTCGCCGCTGTTCGGGCACAAGACCGGCTGTTACCTGTCGCGGATGCTGGCGCGGCAGGAGGCGGCGGCGAAGGGCTGCGACGAGGCGCTCTGGTTCACGCCGGACAACCGTCTGGCCGAGGCGTGCTTCTGCAACGTATTCCTGGTGCTGGCGGGGGAGGTGCTCACGCCGCCCCGGGACACGCCCGTGCTGGACGGCATTGTCCGCGAGGCCGTGATCGAGCTGTGCGGCGAGTTGGGCCTCTCCTGCCGCGACGACCGGCCGCTGACGATCCACGAGGCGCTGGCCGCCGAGGAGGCGTTCCTGACGGCCTCGTGCAGCGGCATCCGCCCGGTCGTACGGATCGAGCGGCACGGCGTCGGCGAGGAAGAGCCGGGGCCAATCACGCGGAGAATCATGGCGGCCTGGCGGGGCCTGCTGGCCCGCGAGTGCGGCCCGCCCGAGGAAAGGGACGAGACATGAAGGTGGTGGACGTCGTGCGGACGATGGAGGCCGTCGCGCCTCCGGAACTGGCTGAGGACTGGGACAACGTCGGGCTGCTGGCCGGAGACCTCGACGCGGCGGTTCGCAAGGTGCTGGTCTGCACGGACGTCACCGAGCCCGTGCTGGCGGAGGCCGTTGCGGCGAAGGCGCAGATGATCGTCGCCCACCACCCGGTGATCTTCCAGTCCGTGACCCGCGTGACCGCGTCGGAGACGCCCGTGGTCTTCGAGGCCCTGCGGCGCGGGATCGCGATCCTCGCCGCCCACACGAACTTCGACGCCGCCATCGGCGGGACCAACGACGCGCTTGCCGACGTGCTCCAACTGGTGGACCGCCGACCGGTCACCCCGGCCGGGCTCGGCGGGCGGTGCAAGGTCGTCGTCTTCGTCCCGCCCGACGACCTGCCCCGCGTCGCCGGGGCCGCCTTCGCCGCCGGGGCCGGACGCATCGGCCGCTACCGCGACTGCGCGTTCTTCTCCCACGGAATCGGCTCGTTCTACGGGGAGGAGGGCGCGAGCCCGGCCATCGGGGTGTCCGACCGCCACGAGATCACCGAGGAGCTCCGCCTGGAGATGGTCTGCCCCCGCGCCAAGGCCGCCGGCGTCTGCCAGGCCATCCGCTCCGCCCATCCCTACGAAGAGCCCCCCATCGACACGTACGTCCTGGAGGACTTCCCCCCCGGGTGCGGGGCCGGGCGGATCGGAAAGCTCAAACGACCCGTGACCGCCCAGACGCTCATCGCCCGCCTCAAAAAGGCCGTCGGCGTCCAACGCCTGCTCGTCGCCGCCGCCGCCGGCGAGGGCGGGGCCGACCGCAAGGGCATGCTCGTCACCACGGCCGCGTGCTTCGGCGGATCGGGCGGCACGGCCTTCCGCAAGGCCGTCGCCCAGGGCGCGACGTTCTACGTCACCGGCGAGATGAACCACCATCACGCCCTGGAGGCTGCCGCGGCGGGCATGACCGTCGCCTGCCTCGGGCACGGGCGGTCCGAGCGCCTCGCCATGGTCCGCCTCGCTGCCCGCCTCGCCGAGCTGCACCCCAAGCTGAAGGTGATCCCCTCCCAGCGCGACCAGGACCCGTTCTCCGTGGTGTAGCGCGCGGATCGGGTGGACCACGCAGGCGCGGAGGGCGCAGGGCGGGCTCTGTCCGCAACCGAAGACGTAGCCCGTTCCGGAATCAGGAATCGGGAATCGGGAATTGGGAAGACCCGCAGGACACCGCATCGGGCAAGCCCCGGAGGGGCGGAAGGCAATAGCCGGCGGCGTGAGCCGCCGGGATCGGATACCCACACAACCCGAGCCCCAGCGGGGCGAAAGGACCGCTCCAGGGATACACGCCTTTGCGCGCTTCCAGGTGTCCCTGTTGTTCAGACGCTATCCCCGGAAACGTGAGAATCTCTCGACCTTGTGATGCAGAGGGCGCAGATCGAAGAACGGATCAAGAAGAGCAACAGCCAACAGCGAACAGTCAACAACCAACCGCCAAGGGAGGGAGGGGCGCCCGGGCCCCGACCCGTTCGCCGCCGATCCTCGCTCGTCCGTTCTCGGAGTTTTCTGTGCAACAAAGGGCACAAGAACCACGCCAAGGCGTGTATGCTCGGAACGTTCCTTTCGCCCCGCCGGGGCTCGTCTCGTATGGGGGCCGCGCGCCGGCGGCTCACGCCGCCGTCTATTGCCTTCCGCCCCTTCCGGGGCTCGCCGGAAACCGCTGCCTGCGCGTCTGGCCGATTCCCGATTCCCGATACCCGATTCCTGAACGGGCTCCCGGCTCCGGGCTACCGGCTACGTCCTTGGGTTGCGGGCGAAGCCTGCTCTGCGCCTCTGTGGTTTCCGGCCGGGCTACCGGAACATGTTGGTGCGCAGGCCGTCGCGGAGGGTGGGGCCGCGGCGGTCGAAGCGGGACCGCTCGATCAGCAGCCAGACGAGCACGACGACCCACAGCACGACGGCGACGACCACGACGATGGGCAGCGAGACCGCGCTGACCTTGGCCCACGTGGCGGTGGGGGGCACGGGCGCGTCGGGGGGGACGACGTGCGGCTGGTAGGCCGCCCAGCCGACCAGCACCGCGCCGAGCGCCGCGACCATCGTCTGTCCCACGGCCGAGGCCCACGCCCACGAGATGCTGCACCGCTGGCGGCTGGAGAACCATACGAGGAACAGCGACCCCGCCATCCAGGCCATGCCGACGAGGTCGATGACGATGCCGGCCTCGACGAAGATGATCTTCAGCACGTGGGCGCTGTCGCGCAGCGTGAAGTGCCGCACGGCCGCGGACTTGATCAATTCCTGCACGACGTCCCGGCTGACGCCCGCCACCACGGCCCACACGAGGTAGGCCACGCCGGCAAACCCCAGCGCCAACCCGACGTCCGTCCGGGAAACGCGTTTGAGTCGTCCGAGCATGCGCCCATTACACCGCGCGGGGGGCAAGGGAATCAAGCACGCAACGTGGCGGGGTCGAGTCGCGCCTGGCGGTGGCCAAGATGCCCCTGCCACGGGCGCGGCGGCGGCGTTATACTCAGAGGAAGCGAAGGGAGTGTCGCACGATGCAGAAAGCTGCCGCCGTTGTCGTGGTTGTCGCGGTGTTCCTCGTCCTGTCGGCCGGGCCGGCGGGGGGGGACATCGTCTACCTGCAGAACGGGAAGGTCTACCGGGGCAAGGTCACGCGGGAGGGCGAGAAGGTCCTGATTGCCGGGCCGCTGGCGACGATCTCCGTGGACGCCAAGGACGTGCTGAAGATCATCGAGTCCAAGGCCCCGGCCAAGCCGAAGCCTGAAGACATCCCCGCCGTGCCGACGCTGCCCCTGGCCGTTCCCAAGACGGGCCCGGAGGCCTACACGCGCCCCGAGCCGCACGTCTTCCTGCTGATGCAGCAGAAGGCCGGAACGCCCGCCGGAGCGATGTCGCTGGAGATCGACCAGCTCATCAAGTCCTGGCAGATGAAGGCCCACGACCGCCTGCGGAAGTACCGCAACCGGTGGATCTCGCCCGACGACGTCCGCCGCGCCCGCGGCGAGTTCGCCGAGACGCTCAAGAAGGCCCAGCCGCTGCTGGTGGAGATTCGCCGGGCGGGCTCGACGACCACCAGCGGGCGGGCCGCCCAGGCCCGCTACCGGCGAAGCCTCGCGACGTACTTTCGCCAGGCGGCGGCCGTCTGGCCCGATCAGGTCATGCAGGACTTCCTGATGGGCGCGGCGAACCTCGAGGGCCTCAACTACAACGGGGCGTTGGAGGATTTCCGGCGGTGCGAGGCGGCGGCCCCGCGGGTGGCGGCGTTTCGGCAGGGCAAGGCGCTGGCGCTGGCGGGCAAGGACCGTCACATCGAGGCGTTGGCGGCGACGGTGGAGCTGCTGCACCTCATGCCGGACTCCCGCGATGCGTACGCCCTGGTCGCCGATGCGATGGAAAACACGCCCGGTGCGAAGACGGCGGACCCGACCTACCGGACCGCCGAGTCGATCCTGGACCTCTACGAGGCCCCGCCGCGGCGGAGCTACAGCCGCCCCGGCGTGACGTGGCTGATGCCCGGGCGCCCGTGGATGGGCCGGGAGTTCGCCCTGCCGACCCCGCCGTACGACCGGCTGGTGTTCCGCCAGGCGGTCGGCGTGCCGGTCGGCCCGCACGCGCTGATCGTCGACCGCGGCGTGCTGGACGGGGCGCACGAGGCGTTCGTGCGGATCGACGGCAAGACAGTCGTGCCCGCGAAGATCGAGCGGATCGGCACGTACGGGGTCAGCAAGGAGGCCCAGGCGCTGGGCATGGTGACGGTGGCCGACTTCACCTTCACGCCGCTGAAGACCGAGGCGGTGGCGCTGGCCAAGGGCCAGGTCGTCGAGGCGTACGGCCTGGGGGTCTACGAGGAGATGGGCACGGTGATCCGGCCGATCCAGGCGACGGTCTCGCAGGGACCGGGCAGCGAGGCGGGGCTGAAGCTGACGCACTGGCTGCTGCCCGGCGAGGGCCTCGGGCCGCTCGTCGCGAAGGGAGAGCGCCTCGCCGGTTTCCTGGGCCCCAAGACCGACGCGATGGCCGACGGCGGCGGGCCGGACCGCTTCATCCCCATCGCCGAGGCCGCCATGCACATCCGGCGGGCCACGCGGACGACGAGCATCTTCGGCGGCTACGGGCGGATCAAGCGCAAGATCACGCCCAAACCGGCGGCGGGGCGGGTGTTCGTCGTGCACGTGACCGCGTCGGAAGGCGACAAGACGCGGCGGTACTGATGCCCGGCCGGATCAGGTTACGTCGAACACCGCGAGCTTCCGGACGCAGGGCGCGGCCCGCGACTTGAGCGTGCGGAGCCGCACGGCCGCGACATCGACGGGGTCGAAGGACTGGATGCGCTTGTGGCCGACGCACTCGCCCGTGCATAGCTCCCGCCACGTCCCGCCGGCCGCCAGGCCCTCCAGCGCGTACTGCCGGATTCGCTCGCCGTGGGCGATGTCCTCCATGGCGATCATGTGGTTGATTCGCCGCGGACGGGGGAGCGTCAGCTCGACGCACTCGCCCGTGCCGTTCGTCTCCGCGATCGGCTTGCCGAACCGCCGCCGCACCTCCTTGCCGAACTCGGCGAGGCGATGGATGTCGTGCTCCGGCACGAGGCCGTCGGAGTTGATCACCTCGCCCAGCAGCAGGTTGCAGTTGTGCCCGACCGACCGGTTGTACACGGCCGCAAGCCCCGCCGCCGACTTCACGGCCCGGTCCTGCCCCGGCTTCCAGAACCAGTTGTGATGGCGCAGCGGCGTGTCGGCCATGCCGGGCGACCAGACCTCGCCGTCCGGGTCGCCGCCGGCGAGGTGACGCTTCCACCCTTTGAAGTTGTGCCCGACCGACCCGTCCTCGCCCCGGGGCATGGGGGCCCAGCAGGGGGCCGGTGCGCGGCCGGCCTCGTTGCCGATCCATCGGTGGTCCGACCGCCGCGAGCTGTGGTAGAAGACCGAGTCCGGCTGGTGCTTGGCGAAGATCGGGAGGACGTCGGGCCCGCCCTCGTGGGGCAGCTTGACCCCCGCGTCGAACCAGATCTGCACGAGCGGCCCGTACCGCGAGCAGAGCTCGGCGGTCATTTTCTCGGCCACGCGGTTGAACGCCGCCTGCTTGGCCGTCCCCTTGCCCTTGCCCCAGTCGACGTAATGCCCCCACACCTCCCAGTATACGTTGCGGTGCGTGCTGAAGTAGATCCCCGGCGCGACGTCCGCCTTGCGGCAGCTTGCGACGAAGTCGCCCACCACGTCGCCCTTGCCCCCGCGCCACGCCGCCTGCTTCAGGCCGTAGCCGTACGCCTCGCTCTGCCATTGCAGGAAACCGTTGAAGTGCGTCGCGGTGAACACGGCGTACTTGGCGCCGGCGGCCTTGGCGGCCTCGAGCCACTGGTCGGTGTCCAGCTTCGTCGGGTTGTAGAGCTTCGGGTCCATCCGCTCGCGAACGGTGTTGTTGGGGGCGAACCGCCCCGCGGCGATGGCCAGGTCGAACGAGTAGAGCAGCCCCACCTCGCAGTCCTGCCACGCGATCTGCGCCGCCGTCGGCTTGGGCAGAGCCGACGCGCCGCCGTCGTTCGCTTCCGCGGCCGCCCCGGTCCTCGCCGCTCCCGCGGCCGCCGCCCCCGCCGCCATGCCCAGAAACCGTCGCCTCGTGCACGCCATCGCGTTTCCTTTCGCCGGAGGTCGAGGACGATCGAGCCGCTCGTGCGCCCTGGTGGGTGTACCACAACGCGCCCTGTCGCCGCAAGCCGGGGCCGCGGCGGGCGCCGGGGCGTTGGTTCCCGCTGCCCCGCGGCCGACCACTCCCGCGGAAGGCACACCCTTGCCCGCCGCCGAGGCGGTCGGTAGAGTATCGGTTTCGGATCGGGCGAGTGTTTGCAGGAGAGGCCGATGGACGGATTGGAGAAGGTGGATCCCGAGGTCGCGGGAATCCTACGGGCCGAGCAGCAGCGGCAGGCGGAGACGCTGGAGTTGATCGCGTCGGAGAACCACGTGTCGCCGGCGGTGCTGGTGGCGCTCGGGTCGGTGCTGACGGACAAGTATGCCGAGGGCTATCCGCGCAAGCGGTACTATTGCGGCAACGAGAACATCGACAGCGCGGAAGAGGTCTGCATCGCGCGGGCCAAGGCGTTGTTCGGGGCCGAGCACGCCAACGTGCAGCCGCACTGCGGCACGAGCGCGAACCTGGCGGTCTACCTGGCGGCGCTGAAGCCGGGCGACAAGATCATGGGGATGGAGCTGGCCCACGGCGGGCACCTGTCGCACGGGATGCGGATCAACGCCTCGGGCGTGTTTTACGAGACGGTCAGCTACGGGGTGGACGCCGACACGGAGCGGCTGGACATGGACCAGGTCCGCCAGCGCGTGCTGGCGGAGAAGCCCGACCTGCTGGTGGCGGGGGCGTCGGCGTACCCGCGGGTGATCGACTTCGAGGCCTTCGGGCGGATCGCCGACGAGGCCGGCTGCCCGCTGCTGGCGGACATCGCCCACATTGCCGGGCTGGTCGTCGGCGGGGTGCATCCCACGCCCGTGCCGTACAGCACGTTCGTGACCACGACGAACCACAAGACGCTTCGCGGGCCGCGGGGCGGGATCATCCTTTGCACGGCGGACTGGGCGAAGAAGATTGACTCGGCCGTGTTCCCGGGTCTCCAGGGCGGGCCGCTGGAGCACGTGATCGCCGCGAAGGCCGTCGCGTTCCACGAGGCGATGAAGCCGGAATTCAAGGACTACGCCGCCGCGATCGTCGCCAACGCGCAGGCCCTGGCCGACGAGATGACGGCCCGGGGCTGGCGGCTGGTCTCCGGCGGGACGGACAACCACCTGATGCTCGTGGACCTTCGCAGCCGCGACGAGGAGCTGACGGGTCACGTGGCCGCCAACTGGCTGGCGGAGGCGGGCATCATCTGCAACAAGAACGCCATTCCCTTCGATCCGCGCAAGCCGTTCCACGCCTCGGGCGTTCGGCTGGGCACGCCGGCGCTGACGACGCGGGGGATGGGCGCGGACGAGATGCGGACGATTGCCGGCTGGATTGACCGGGCGATCACGTCCGAGGGCGACGAGGCCGCGCTCGCGGAGGTCCGCGGACAAGTGCTGGAGCTTTGCAGGCAATTCCCGATTCCCAACGACGACGGCTCCTGACGCCGCCGGACCCGCGGAGGGCCCGCCCATGCGAGAGATCTACCGGATCCTGGACGCGAACTTCAACCGGGCGCGCGAGGCGTTGCGTGTGGCGGAGGACTGCGGGCGATTTGCGCTGAACGACCCGGCCATCACGGCGATGGCGAAGAACCTCCGCAGCGACCTGGCGGAGGTCCTGTCGGCCATGCCCGCCGACGAGATGCTCACCAGCCGCGACACGCCGGGGGACATCGGCACGGAGTTGACCAGCCCGACGGAGTCCCAGCGCCGGGGTCTGGCGGACGTGGTGACGGCGGCGTGCAAGCGGCTGACCGAGGCGCTGCGGACGATCGAGGAGTACGGCAAGGTCGTCGCGCCGGAGCGGGTCCTCCAGACCGAGCGGATGCGGTACAACGGCTACACGCTGGAGCAGCGGATCATGACCCGCCTGTCGGTGGGCCGGCGGCTGGCGGAGGCGAAGCTCTACGTCCTGCTCAGCAGCGCCCTGTGCCCGGGCAGCCTGCGGGACACGGCCCGGGCGGCCATCGCCGGCGGGGCCGACGTGCTCCAACTGCGGGAGAAGGACACGCCCGACGACGCGATGTTGGCCTACGCCGCCGAGCTGCGCGAGCTGACCGACGAGACGGGGCGGATCTTCCTCATCAACGACCGCCCGGACATCGCCGCGCTCGTCGGCGCGGACGGCGTCCACCTCGGCCAGCACGACCTGCCCATCGCCGAGGCCCGGCGGCTGCTGCGTCCGGGGGCCGTCGTGGGGCGCAGCACGCACTCGCTGGCGCAGGCGAAGGCGGCCGTGGCCGAAGGGGCGGACTACCTCGCCGTCGGGCCGGTCTTCGCGACGCGGACGAAGGACGCCGGGCCGGCCGTCGGCATCGAGCTGGTGCGGCAGGCGCGGGAGGCGGTCGGCCTGCCGATCGTGGCCATCGGGGGGATCACGGCCGAGAACGCCGCCTCCGTCCTTGAGGCCGGGGCATCGCTGGTGGCCGTCTGCTCCGGGGTCTGCGGCGCGGCCGACCCGAAGGCCGCCACGCGGGTGATCCGGGACGCTATCCCGTAACGAGCGCCCGCCCGGCGGGGTCGGGGCGGAAGCCCTCGAAGATCACGTTGTCGCAGTGCTCCAGCGCCTGGTCCATCTCGCGTTCGGATCGGACGGTCCACGCCAGCAGGGGCAGGCCGGCCCGGCGCTTGCGCCCGGGGGCCCAGGCGGGCAGGCAGCGCGCGTCGTAGGCGATGAACGTGGGCTTGCTGACGCAGCAGATCAGCAGATGCCGCGCCGCCAGCTTCAGGTGACGGCCCACCGGGGCGGCGTAGCCGCGATCGCCCTTGAAGTCGCTGGAGAGCTGTCCCCGCGGGATGTCGGGCATGCGGCGCCTGAACCATTGCAGGGAGAACGGGTTGAACGACTGGACCGCCACGGGGCCGGCATACTCGGCCAGAATCGCCGCCAGCGCGCGCTCGGGGTCGCGGTTGCGGCGGCTGGGGTTTTTCACCTCGATCAGGAGGGGCACGCGGCCGCCGATGGTCTCCAGCACGTCGGCCAGCAGGGGGATGGAGTGACCTCCGCCGCCCAGTCGCATGCGGCGCACGTCGTTGGCCGTGCAGTCGCAGGCGCGACGAGCGTGCCCGGTCATTCGTTCGAGGCTGAGGTCGTGGAAGACGACAAGCTGCCGGTCGCTCAGGAGTTGGACGTCGATCTCGACGGCATAGCCCGACGCCGCGGCCCTCGTGATCGCTTCCAGGGAGTTTTCCGGCGCGGCCGGGGAACCGCCGTGCAGGCCGCGGTGCGCGATCGGTCGATGTCGGAGCCACGAACAAGATGGTGTCATGGGCAGTCTCTGGTGCAGTGAGGCAGCAGATGGGGATTTTACCAATGCAGCCTCTCGACTTCCATGGCTGTGCCCAAATGGTCTGAGCTCGGCCGACCCCCGGGTTGGGGCAGCGGACTGCGGGGGATCCGGCGCGGAGGCGTATATGCTCCAAGGCGAATATCTCAATAGTCCCGTGGTTCCCGAACGTGTTGCTTCCTGTCAACATGCGTAGTATCCGGCGCAAAGCCTTTTGATTCTGTTATTTGCAGGCAGTGCGGGGCGAGACGAGCCCGTGCGGTTGTTGCCACGCCGCACCGCGCCACGGCGCGTACACCGGGCTTGCCTCTCTGCGAACGAAGGCTATATCCTCATAAGACTAGGGGCTTTGCGCTGGATAGGCTACGGGGGATTCCTGGGTCGCACCGTAAGTGGCATAGTTTTTGTAACTATTTTCAAGTGGAGGCCTTTGCCGGAGGTGAAGGCACAAGCTGAGGGCTTCGGTGGTCAGCGGCTCCCACGCTGCTCCCGATTGACCGAAGACGAAGGAGGGCCGAGTCGATCAAGTCCAGCCGGATCGACTCGGTTTTTTTTGCGCCCTCCCTGAGGTTACTTCCGGCGAGAGGGGGACTTTCGGCCCGGTGTGCCGTCGAGGGCGACCTTCAGCAGGTCGTGGACCGTTCGGGCGAACTCGAATCGCAGGTCCTCCTTGGCCGCGTCGGGCACGTCGGCGAGGTCCTTGCGGTTCCGCTCGGGCAGGATGACCGTCTGGATACCCGCCCGCCGCGCGGCGAGGACCTTCTCCTTGACCCCGCCGATCGGCAGGACCAGCCCGCGAAGCGTGATCTCCCCGGTCATCGCGACCTCGCGGCGGACGGGTCGGCCGGTCAGCAGGCTCATCAGCGCCGCGACCATGGCCACGCCGGCCGAGGGCCCGTCCTTCGGCACGGCCCCGGCGGGGACGTGCACGTGGATGTCCTGCTTGCCCAGCGGCTTGGCGTCCACGCCCAGCTCTTCGGCCGAGCCCTTGACCAGGCTGAGGGCGGCCATGGCCGACTCCCGCATCACGTCGCCGATCTGGCCGGTCAGCGTCAGGTTGCCCTTGCCGGGGAACGCGGTGGCCTCGATGAAGATGATCTCCCCGCCGGTGGGCGTGTAGGCCAGGCCGGTGGCCACGCCGGTCTGGGACGTTCGCATGGCCAGCTCGCTCTCGTACTTCGCCGGTCCGAGGACGCCGGTCACCAGCCGCGGCGTGACCTTGCGCGAGCGGGCCTTCCCGGCGGCGATCAGCGCGGCGATTCGCCGGCAGACGGCGCCGATCTGCCGCTCCAGCTCGCGGACCCCGGCCTCCCGGGTGTAGTCGTCGACGGTTCGCAGGATCGCCGGCTCGGTCCAGGCGGCCTGTTTGGCCCTCAGGCCGTTCTCCTTGAGCTGCCGGGGCACGAGGTACTTCATGGCGATGTGGAGCTTCTCCTGGCGCGTGTAACCGGGCAGCTCGATCGTCTCCATCCGGTCTCGCAGGGCGGGGGGCACGGAGCCCATGTAGTTCGCCGTGGCGATGAACAGGACAGCCGACAGGTCGAACGGCACGTTGAGGTAGTGGTCCTGGAAGGAGTTGTTCTGGGCGGGATCGAGGATTTCCAGCAGGGCGGCGGTGGGGTCGCCGCGGAAATCGGCGCCGACCTTGTCCAGCTCGTCCAGCATGAACACGGGGTTTCGCGTGCCCGCCTTTCGGATCTCCTGGACGATCCGTCCGGGCATGGCGCCGATGTAGGTGCGTCGGTGCCCGCGAAGCTCGGCCTCGTCTCTCATGCCGCCGAGGCTCATGCGGATGAACTTCCGCCCGAGGGCCCGGGCGATGGACTGGCCGAGGGAGGTCTTGCCCACGCCGGGCGGCCCGACGAAGCAGAGGATCGGCCCGCGCGATTCCGGCGCGAGCTTCCGCACGGAGAGGTACTCGATGATCCGCTGCTTGACCTTGTCGAGGTCGTAGTGGTCCTCGTCGAGCACTTCCTGGGCGCGGTTGACGTCGAGCTGGTCGGCGGTGGACTTCTCCCAGGGCAGCTCGCCCATCCAGTCGAGGTACGTCCGGATGACGTGGTACTCGGGCGAGGTGACCGGCAGCTTCCCGAGCCGGCCCAACTGGCGGTAGGCCTCCTCGCCGACCGCCTCGGGCATGCCGGCGGCCTCGAGCTTCTCGCGGAGCTGCTCGACCTCGACGGTCCGCTCGTCGGTCTCCCCAAGCTCCTTCTGAATGGCCTTGAGCTGCTCCTGGAGGAAGTACTCCCGCTGGGACTTGTCGATGTTGGCCTTGACCTGGCTCTGGATCTTGTCCGACAGCTCCAGGACGTCGAGTTGGCGCTGGAGATCCACGCCGACGCGCCGCAGCCGCGAGTTGACCTCCAGCTCCTCCAGGAGCTGCTGCTTCGTGCTCAATTCCATCTGCACGTTGGAGGCCAGGAAGTCGGCCAGCGCCCCGGGCTCCTCGATGTTGTTCAGGACGACCGCCGCCTCCTCCGGCACGTTGGGCGAGAGCTGGATGATCCGGCTGGCGGCGTTGCGCGCGTTGATCATCAGCGCGTCGGTCTCGGTGGTGTGCGTCAGCACGTCCGACAGGGGGCGGACGTGGGCCCGGTCGTACGGCTCGGACTGCAGCCACTGCTCCAGACGCACGCGCTGCGTGCCGCTGACGATGACCGTCTGGCTGCCGTGCTCCATGCGGAGCAGCTTGAGCACGACGGCGGCCGTGCCGATCTCGTAGAGGTCCTGGGGCTTGGGCTCGTCGACGTCGGGCTTCCGCTGGCAGACCACGACGATGACCTTCTGGTCCGGGAGGATGTCCTCCAGGAGGCGCTGCGATTTGTCTCGCCCGATGCTGATGGGGACGATCGTGCCCGGGAACAGCACCATGTTGCGGACGCACAGCACGGCCGCGTCCCGGGGGATGGGCGTCGGCTTGCCGCCCTTGGGCTTCTGGCCGGGCAGGCCCGGCTGGATGACGATCTCGGCATCTTCGTCGCCGACGATGGTCGGCTTGGTGTGTGGCTCCCGCGCCATGTTGCCCTCAGACGGTTTTGGGGATGCGGACCCAGAGGTACCCGTTGCGGTAGAAGGCCTCGATCCGGTCGATGTCGACGTTCTCTGGCAGCTCGATCGCCCGTTGGAACCGCCCGTGGTCAATCTCCATCAGGTGCAGGCGAACGGACCCGGGTTCCTCCTTGTTCTCCGGCAGGAACCGTTCGCCGCTCAGCACGAGCAGGCCCTCCTCGGCGCGCAGGTCGATGTCCGTGGCCTTCATTCCTGCCAGCTCGACGACGATGCAGTAGAACGTCTCGTGCTCGCAGAGGTTGACCGCCGGGCGCCAGCATTCGGCGGGGCGGTAGTGCTGGAAGCTCGGGCCGAGGACGTGCTCCATCCACCGACTCATCTGCCCACTGATGGGGGACCGCTCATCGCGTTCGGCCACGTGCAGCACACTGGACATAACCCGCATCCTTTCGCGAGGCGCCGCCGGGACCCCGCGAGCGCCGGGCGGGTCAACGTCGAGCCCGCTCGGACCCCGCCCGGCCGGCGCCGGGAGACGTGCCTGATTCATTCTACCGCGCCCGGGACAAAAGGCGAGATTCACTTCACCCACTCGAAGGATCGGCGCCGCCGGCGGAGCACCATGAGCCCGTATGCGGCCAGCAGGTAGAGCAAGGCGGCGCACACGGTCGATGCGCCGTGCCGCAAGCGAGAATCGCCACCGGCCAGGCCGATGGGCGGCAGGTCGCCGGGAGCCGGCGGGCGGTTCGGGTCCCACTTGAGCTTCTCGATCCGACCGCTGGGCCACGGCCCGGTCGACGGGGGCGCTTCGAGCGGGCGCCACAGCCGGTTCTCGTAGATCGCCACCGGCGCATCACCCCTTACGGTGGGGGGGCATTCCCTCACGAGCCGGTAGGCGGGCTCGCCGGGCGCGAGCCGGCCGGCCGCGCCGACGAGGCGCTCCCAGCCGCTCGCCTGGAACCGGACATTGCGGACCTCGATGGGTCGCTCGGACATGGTGAACACGCGAAACAGGAGGTTGCCCTGGACGTCGGGCGGGGTGCGGAACGTCCACTCGAAGTGCCGCCAATCGGTCCCGATCTGCTCGGCGTGGGCGGTCAGTCCGAGCGGCTCGGACTCGGCGTAGGGCAGGGGCCAGCCGTGGCGGTAGATCTCGGCCCGCAGGAAGTTGGCGGCCCCGTCGTCGGGGCCCCGGGCGTCGAGGCGGATGCGATAGACGGTGTTCGCGTCGACGGTCACCGGCTGCTTGGCGATCGACCACCGCCAGAGCACGGGCGTCCGCAGGTGCAGCGTGCCGTCTCGCTGCTCGGCCCAGTCCAGCCACCACGTGCCGGTCAGGAGGTTCTCGCCCTCCGGGGGCGGCGGCCCGGCCGGGACGCGGACGGACTCGATCACCTCCCGCACGTCCGGCCTTGCCGTGAGGACGTACCGCACGCCGTAGGCGCTGAGCAGGACGTTGCGGCGGACCAGCCGCGCCCAATCGCGGTTCGTGCCGAAGATCCGAAAGCCCAGCAGGTGCGCGTGGGCGGGCGCCTGGAACGGGCCGTACGTGTTGATCGTGTTGAACCCCAGCGTGTGGGCCGTCTTGGGGCGCAGCAGTTCGGCGGCGCGGTCGTGGTAGGTCTCGCCGATGCCCCAGACGAGGTACTTCTCGCGGTCGGCGGCGTGTTCGGCAAGCCACGCGGCGGCGGCGGATCGCTCGGGGTCGTTGACCGGGGCGCTGCCCGCCGGGACGTCCACAAAACGCGTCACGAAGAACAGGTCCGCCAGCAGCAGGGCGATCAGCAGCCCGGCCCGGCGGTGCGGTGCCCTCAGCCAGGACCGGATGACCATCACCGTCGCCGCGGCCAGGACGAGCTGCACCCACACGGCCGGGTTCGTCGGCACGACGGCCCGCAGGGCCTGCCATCCCGCGCCGCCCTGGAAGAACGGCAGTTCCCCGCCGAAGAGGGCCGCGGAAACGCCGCCCGCCGCCGCGACGAGCAGCAGCGTGGCGATCATGGCGGTGGGCAGCCACCGCGTCGCGGCCCGCTCGATGGCCGGGCGGATCGACGGCCCCGACCCGTCGGCGCCCGCGCCGGCTCCAGCGCAGACGAGGTGGACGGCGATCGCCGCCAGCGTCGCGAGGGCCATGTCCACGGCCAGGACCATCCGGGCGGGGCATCGCACGATCCGCAGAAGGGGCAGCAGGTGGATCAGCCGGTAGGTCGGCAGGTAGTAGCCCAGCATCCAGACGCCCGCGCCGAGGCCGATCCACACCCACACGCGCACGAGCGGGCGGAGGGCGGCTTCCGGCTCGCCCGGCGATTCGCCCCCCTTCCGCCGGTACAGGGCCCACACCGCGCCCGCCGCCAGCACGAGCGTGCCCAGGCCCACGTAGCCCAGCGTCTCGCAGAGGTGCCACGGCCCCCACCACTCGACGGGGAAGAAGTTGGGCGTTCGGCAGCCCAGCAGCATCGGGTACAGCGCCAGCACTCCCGAGGCCGGAAAAAAGCTGTTCTCCCCCGCCGTCGCGTAGCCGATGCGGTTGCGCGTCGCCTCGGCCAGCAGGCGCCGGGTCGCGTCGATCTGCGGGCCGGCCAGCGCCACCGCCAGCACGAGCGCCGCCGCCGGGACGGCAAGGGACCGGGCAAGAGGCCGGCCGCGAAACAGCAGGTACACGCCCCAGATCAGCAGCATGTAGATCAGCGTCGGCCAGTGCCCCGCCGCGATGGCCAGGAAGGCGACGGGCACCATGCACAGGAAGGCCCCGCCGGGGCGGCGGCGAAGGCCCTCGATGCACCACAGCCCCCACGGCAGGTACGCCGCGGCGTGCAGCATGGACCAATGCACGCGGTGGCCCACCAGGAAGCCGCAGAACATGAACGCCACCGCGCCGAATCCCGCCGCCGGGCGCATCAGCCCCAGCCGCCGCAGGTACAGCCACGCCCCCCAGCCGGCCAGGCCGAACGCCAGCAGGAGCGTCAGGGCGTACGCCCGCTTCGCCCCCATGGCCGCGAACAGCCACGTCGGCGGGTACAGCACGGCGGACTGCGGGTCGGCCAGCAGCGGCATGCCCGTCGCCTCGTGGGGGTTGACGAGCGGCGCGCGGCCGTCGCGCAGGGCGTGCCCGACGAGCTTGCGAAGCGGGTAGTAGTAGATCACGTCGTCCTCGCCGGCCGACGTGGGGTTGCCCCACAGCGTGTAGAGCATCCCCGCCGGCGCCAGGACGATCAGGACCACCGGGATGACCGCTCGCAGTAGCTTGCCCATGCCGCTCACCCCGCCAGCACCCCCGCCCGTCGCAACGTATGCAGCACGAGGTGCTCGAAGGGCGTGTCGCAGGGGGCGGCCACGTACGTCGCCGCCCGCGACGCCGCCGTTCGCGCCAGGCCCCGGCAGAGGGCCTCCCAGCGCTGCCGGTAGCTTCGCCGCACGTCCTCCGTCGCGTGGAGGACCATCGTTTCGCCCGTCTCGGCCTGCTCGAGCCGCACGGGCCCGGCCAGCTCGGGCGCGGCGTCCTGCGGGGAATACACGTGCAGGGCCGTCACCTCGCATCGCCGGCCCCGAAGGCAGGCGAGGGCGTCGGAGAATGCCTCGCGGCAGTCCAGCAGGTCGCTGATCAGCAGGACGGTCGCGGGGCCCTCCAGCCGCCGGGCGAAGCGGTCGGCGCAGCGGGCGAGGTCGGTCCGGCCGCCGGGCGTCACGGCGGCGAGGTAGTCCAGCACCTCCAGGATCTGCCCGCGGTTGCGCCCGGTATGCAGCGGCTCGCCGAGCTCGGCGGCGAACGGCTGGAGGATCACGCGCTCCAGCCCGCCCATGGCCACGAACGCCAGCGCCGCGGCGGCCCGGCAGGCGTAGTCGAACTTGCCCGCCGCCCCGCCGGGCGCCATCGAGGCCGAGGCGTCCAGCAGGATCGCCACGTCGGACTCGCTCCGCTCGTGGAACAGCCGCAGCAGGAGCTTCTCCATCCGGGCGTAGTAGGGCCAGTCGATAAAGCGGATGTCGTCGCCGGGCATGTACGAGCGATGGTCGGCGAACTCCAGCCCGTCGCCCATGCGCCGGCTGCGGCGCGCGCCGGCGGACTCCCTCACGGCCAGCCGCTTGGCGATCAGGTGCAGCCGCCGCAGCCGCCCGAGGAACTCCTCGTCGAACAACGTCTCCCGCCGGGATCGTGCCATGGGACCATTAACTCAGAAACGCCCGGGCCTTGCACGCGCCGAGTGCCGCACTGCCTGCTCCGGCTCGCCCATTCGGCAAGACGAGGGTCATCTCTTCGCGTCTTTCAGCTTCTCTGCATCGCAGCCAACCTGCGCGGAAGCCTCGAGCTGTCGGCGGGCTTCGGCGAGTTCCCGCGCGAGGGCCTTCTCGTCGGGCAGCACGAGCTTGTACTCCGCCGCCAGCACCTTGTTCGGGAGCCCTTCGAGGGCGTAGTGAGCGACAGCCTGGTCTTTCTGGGCACACAGGATCAGACCCACGGGTGGGTTCTCCTCGGGCAGGACCCAGTGTTCGCCGGCGTAGTTCAGATACAGATGCATCTGCCCGGCATCGGCATGGGTGAAACGGCCGAGCTTCAGGTCGATCACCACGAGGCATCGCAGGCGGCGATGGAAAAACAGCAGGTCGACCCGGTACCATTCACTGCCGATGCGTAGCCGCTTCTGCCGGCCGATAAACGCGAAATCGCCTCCCAACTCCAGCAGGAACATCTCCAGGCGGGCGATCAGGGCCTGCTCGAGATCGGTCTCGCTGTACTCGTCCCTCAAGTCGAGGAACTCCAGAATGTACGGATCGTGGATCGCCTCTTCGGGCGAGGACACCTCGCTTGCCCTCGGCTTGGCGCCCTTCCGGAGCATTGCGGCCTTGTCTTGGCTGGCAAGGACTCGTTCGTAGAAACTCGTCTCGATCTGGCGTGGGAGTTGCCGGACACTCCAACCGCCGCGGAGGGCCTCCTGCTGGTAGAAGCTCCGGGCGTCGGGGTCTGATACAGACGCCAGTCGAACGTAGGCCGACCAGGGCAGAGGGAAGTGGGCGGCCAGGGCCGCAAGGGCGGACTGGGCGGAGGCCGTCGGGCTGGGTTCGTCTGTCGAATGTCGAACGCGGCGTGCGCAACAGCGGCGCACGGGTCCGTGGAGGCACGGCGGCCAATTCTCCAGACGCTGTCTGGAGAATTCGCTCCATGGATTTTCTAGATAGCGTCTGGGGAATATCGGTAAAGGCGAGGTAGAAAGCGCGCATCTGGTAGAGCGAGCTGGTGCTGAAGCCCCGCCCGTACCGCCCGGTCAAGTTCTCTGCCAATCTCTGCAACATCGCCTTGCCGTATTCGGCCCGGCGCTGCCCTTTCTGTTCGTATTCGACGATGCGAAGGCCGATGAGCCAGTACGCCGCTGTCATCACGGCGTTCACAGACCGGACGGCCGTCCGCCGGGCCGCGTCCAGGAGACCTGCGATGTCCGAGAGGATGTCCTCGTAGCCCGGGACCGTCCCACTCCCTGCCGCAAGGCGCGGCTGCGCCCGTCCTTGCTTTCTTGCGGTCATTGCCCTGCCCCTTGCCGCCGAAGCGGTGGAATACCCGGCGTTCCCTGGGCTGCCTGCCGCGCCCCGATCGTCTGCCGCAGCCGCCCGAGGAACTCCTTGTCGAACAACGTCTCCCGCCGGGATCGTGCCATGGGACCATTAACTCAGAAACGCCGCCGCGCGCCAATGCGCAGCCGCGCGGGAGCGGCGAGGGGAGGCGGGCGCCTTTGCGCAAGGCTCCTGGGTGCCCGACTCGGGGCAAGCGCAAGGGGTCGGGACGATGGGCAACCGCGGCGTCCGCAAAGGCTGGACTCCCGAACCGCCGACGGCTAGCCTCCGTACCGAGGGCGAAGGCGTTGTTGGAGAGTCCGGCTTGTCGGAAAGCGGAGAGACCGGTCACGAACAGGGCGAACCGGCGGGCGATTCCGTCTCGCGGCCGCGCGCGCGGGGGCGACGGCTGGCCGCCGCCGCGCTGGTCGGCTACGTGGGCGTGTGGTGCGTGGTGGCGATCCGCGCGCCGCATGACCGGCCCCTGTTCGGCGCGTCGTTCTGGGAGCTTCAGAAGACCGAGGCGCTGGTGGGCTGGTTGGGCGAGCAGGCGCAGGCCGGCCTGTTGGAGGCCGGGCGGTTCGCTCCCGTCGGCCTGCTGGCGGCGCTGGCGATGGCGGCGGCGGCGACGCGGCGCGCTTCGGCGGCGAAGGCGCTGGCGGCGGTCGTGCTGAGCGTCGTCCTGGCGACGGCGGTTCGGGCGGTCGAGCGGCGGGGCGTGCCGGTGGCGGCCCACCTGGTCCTGCCGGTGGCGGGGTGCTTGCTGGGCGTCTGGTTCGGCCGGGCGTGTCGTCGCGGTCCGCGGGCGGTGCTGTGGATGGTTCCGAAGCTGGCGGCGGTGGTCCTGGCGTTGGGTGCGGGGGGTGCGGCGCTGGGGTACGCGGCCCTCCAGGACGCGCCCCTGTCGTTCGAGGCGCCCGCGGTCACGTCGGAGGGCAAGCGGCGCGTGGTGAAGGCGGTGAAGTCGGGCATTCGGCGTCGTCCGGACCGGCCGGGGCTGCGCAGCCTGCGCCTCGCGGAGAAGGACATCGACTTCCTGCTGGCCTGGGGGCTGAGCCTGGGCTCGCCGCGGCGCAAGGCGGCGGTGCGGCTGGCCGAGGGGCGGCTGACGGTGCGGGGCTCGGCGGGCGTCCCGCTCGGGGGGCGGCGGCGGTACGTAAACGTTCGCCTGGCCGCGGAGGCCCGCATCGACGACGGCCGGCCCACCTTGTCGATTCGAGAGCTGCGCATCGGCAGCCTGCCCGTGGCCGGTCCGCTGGCCCAGTCGGTGGCCGACGCGCTGCTGGCCGAGGTGCGGCGCGACCCGGGGCTTGCCGAGGCGCTCGGCTCGGTGCGGTCGCTACGGCTGAAGCCGGGCGCGGTGGAGGTCGTCTACCGCGAGGGCGCCTTGGACCGCCGCACGCTGCCGTCGCTGTTGGAGCGCCTGGGCGCGAAGCCGGAGGTGGCCGCCGAAACGCGGGAATACGTACAGTTTCTTGTCGCGGCCGCCCCGTCCCTGCCTAGAGGAGAGGCGCGGTTCGGGGCGTTTCTCCAGAAGGCCTTCGCCCTGGCGCAGAAGCGCAGCCGGGCGGGCGAGGCCCCGCGGGAGAACCGCGCCGCGGTCTTCGCGCTGGCCATCCTGATGGGACACTCGAAGGTCGAGGGGATCGTCGGGCCCGTGACGGACTCGGCCCTGCGGCGGGCGGCCCGGCGATCGGTCGGCCGGGCGACCCTGCGCGGGCGGAACGACTGGGTGCGGCACTTCCTGGTCAGCGCCGCGATCGCCGTGGCGTCGGCGGAGATCGTCAGCGACGCCGCGGGCCTGCTGAAGGAGGAGCTCGACGCCGCCGGGGGCAGCGGGTTCTCGTTTGCCGACCTGCTCGCCGACCGGGCGGGCACGGAGTTCGCGCTGGCGGCGACGGACGAGAAGACCGCCGCGGCGGTCCAGCAGCGCCTCGCTGCGGGGTTTGACGTGGACGATTTCTTTCCCCCGGCCGCCGACCTGCCCGAGGGCATCCCCGACCGCCGCCTCCAGTCCGAGTACGGCGGGGTGGGCGGCCCCGGCTACCGCAAGCTCGAACAGGAGATCGAGCGCCGCCTCCGGGCGTGCGCGGGTCTGCGGTGAGGCACCTTGGCGAAGGCGCGGCAACCGGTTAGAATGGCCGGGGATATGAAGGAAGCACGCCGTATTCCCCTGGGCCGGTTTTCCGGCTGCATTGCGCTGGCGGCCGCTCTTCTGGGCGGGTGCGAGCAGTGGGACCTTCTCGTGGGGTCCGGTCCGCCGGCCCGGCCGCTGGGGGCGTGGGTGGCCGGCGACATGGTCGGCCTGACGACGGAGACCGAGCCCGTCGAGGACCCCCGCCTGTTCGACCGCGAGCGGAACGAGGTCTCCCTGTTCGCCGCCGCGAACGAGACCGTCAGCGTGCAGGTCGTCCTGGACGCCGACGAACGCGGCGCGAAGGGCGTGCAGTTGAAGTGGGGGGACCTGGCGGGTCCCAAGGGCGCGAAGATCCCGGCCGACCGTGTCCGGGCCTTCCGCATGCTGCCGATTCGCGTTCGCGAGTACCCGGCGTGGTATCTGCGGCTCGTGCCGGAGGTCCCGACGGCCGCGGGGGTGTACGACCCGCTGGTCCCGCTGGCCGCCGGGGGGGAGGAGGGGCTGTCGATCCCGGCGAACGGGCGGCTGGCGGTGTGGCTGGACGTGGCGGTCCCGCGCGGCGCGGAGGCCGGGCAGTACCGCACGAAGCTGACGGTCTCCTCGGCGACGCACGCGGAATGGTCGGTGGACCTGCGGGTGGAGGTGTACGCCTTCGTCCTGCCGGACGCCCGGGCCGTCCCGGCGGTGGGGGGCTTCGACTACCGGCAGCTCTTCGGGGCGTTCCTTCAGCGCGACGGCGCGGCATTCGACCCGGTGTACCTCGACCGGAGCAACCCGATGGTGCGGCAGGGCCTGCTGTTGATGCGGTCGCTGCTTCGCCTGGCGCACGCCCACCGCCTGGACCTGTTCGACACCCGGATCCGCCCGGTCATGAAGCGGGCGCCCGACGGCGGGGTGAAGCTGCTGTGGGACGACTACGACGCGATCGTCATGCCGTACCTCGACGGCACGGCGTTTGACGACCGCCTCGGCTGCGCGGCCTGGCCCGTGCCGTTCAGCCAGGACTGGCCCCGGCCGGGGTATTACGGCGGGACCGGCGGGGAGGCGTACGCCCGGACGGTCACCGACCTGCTGGGCCAGTACCGGGCGCACTTCGCCGAGAAGCTCGGCGTGGGCGAGCGGGTGTTCCTCTGGCCGTGCCGCAACCGGACGGGCGAGGCGGCGTACGCGCTGCATGCCCGGCTGGCGTCGCTGGCGCGGGGGGCGGACGCGAACACGCCCATCCTCTGCCAGTTGGCGCCGAGCCCTCCGGAGCGCTCCGGCTGGACGGCGCCGGAGGGCTTCGAGAAGCTCCACGACATTCTCGCCCCGCCCGGCGAGCAGTTCGACCCCGTCGCGGCCCTGACGGCGCGGCGCCCGGAGCACCCGCTGGTCGGCACGTGGATGTCGGCGGGGACGCCGCCGTACCTGCCGAGCCTGGGGATCATCGCCCGCCCGGCGGACGTTCGCGCCCTGCCGTGGCTGGCCATGAAGTACCGCTGCTCGGGCCTGTTCCTGCCCGACGTGCTCGGCTGGGAGGGCGATCCGTTCGGGCCCGTCGCCACCGCCAACACCCGCCTGTTCTACCCGGGCACGGTCGCGAAGCTCAACCAGCCGCTGCCCTCGGTCCGCCTCAAGCGCCTCCGCCGTGGGCTCCAGGACCTCGCGTACCTGTGGATCCTGGAGCGGCGGAACCGTCCGGGCATCGCGCGCGGGCTGTCGAACGCGCTGGCGCGGTACGGCGGGTTGGCGGCCGCGGGAGACCACTACCTGGACCCGCGCCTCGACGGCTGGGAGCACGACGGGGCGGCGTGGGAGCTGGCGCGGCGGATTCTCGCCGAGGAGGTCCAGGCCGTCGTCCGCCCGGAGTTGGCCCACCGCACGCAGACGCTCGCCCATCGCCTGGCGTGGCGGCAGTTCAACGAGCGGACGCGGCGGCTGGTGGTCGAGCGGGTCCGCTCGCGTGTCGAGCCGGCCGGGGAAGCGGACGCCGGCGCCGTGCCGAAGCTTCGGATGACGGTGTTCGTGGACCTGTACAACCAGTACGGCCGGGACCTGCCCGTCGAGGCCCGCCTGGCGGGCCTGCCGGCGAACTGGCGGGCCGTGCCGCCGGCAACGAGCCGCTTCACGATCCGCGCCGCCTCTCGCTATGCGCTGCGTCTCGGGGCCGTCGGCCAGGGCCTCGCGCCGACGCGGGGCGACGCCCGCCTGCCCGTGCCCGTACGCGTCGAATCCGCCGGGCTGGAGCCGCGCGAGCTGGTGGCGGCCGTGCCGGTCCTCGTCGCCGGGTGGACCCGGAAGCCCCCGAAGATTGACGGGAAGCTGGACGACTGGCCCCCTCGCCAGGGCAACACGGCGCGGGAATTCCGGCTGATCGGGCGTCGGGGCCGGGCGGGCGACGGGCTGGCGAGGCGGCAGACGCAGGCGTTCGTCCTGCGCGACGCGGAGAACCTCTACCTCGCGTTCCGCTGCGAGGAGCCGAACCCGGCGGGCATCGTCCGCCGGCCGAACAACATCGTCCATTACGAGCAGTTGATGGCCTGCGGGGAGGACCTGGTGGAGGTCCTGCTGGACCCCGGCGGGCAGGCGGCCGGGCCGGAGGACCTGTATCACCTGGTCGTCAAGCCCAACGGCGTGGTGGTCAGCGAGCGCGGGGTGCGGTCGGAGCCGCCGCTGGGGCGGGTCACGTCGTGGGCGCCGCAGGCGGCCGTGGCGGTCGGCACGCAGAAGGGCGTCTGGGTGGTGGAGCTGGCCGTGCCGCTGTCGGCGTTCGGGCGGGGCGCGAAGCAGGCGTTTTGGCGGGTGAATTTCACGCGGTACGCCCCGCAGGGCGCGGAGAGCTCGAGCTGGTCGGGCGTGCCCCGGTACTTCTATGATCCGCGGAACCTTGGTACGATGTTCCTCGCCGCGCCGCCGCCGGCCGGCGAGGCTGTCGAGTAGCAGGCAGCAGGAAGACACGCAGCCGTAAGACCTCCTGGAGTCCGGACGTGGGAAGCAAAACTGGCTGGATACTGGCGTTGGCGGTGATTCTCGCCGTCGTGATCGTGCTGTGGATCGTGATCCTGGACCCGCAGCCCTCGCTGCCGCGGGAGACGAACGCCGACGGGTTTCTCGATCTCAAGAAGGTCGCCATCCCCCTCGGCGACGTGATCGGGTTCACGCCGTCGGCGCCGGGCAACGCGGCCGAGGACTACCAGAAGGCCGTCAACCTCTGGATCAGCCGCGGCAAGGAGATCGACGCCGTCGCCGACGCGGAGCGGTACGACGCGTTGGTGGCCTCGGAGGACATGTACAAGGACCCGGCGCTGCAGGCGGCCAAGCAGATCGCCGATCACGTCGCCGCCGGGGCGAAGAAGCAGAAGATGGAGTACAGCTTCGTCTACAGCCCCAAGACGTTGACGGTCGGCTATCACCACGCGCATTCCACGCACCTGTGGAAGGTCAGCGTCACGGTCCATCTGCTGCACAACCTTCACAAGGACCGCAAGGAGTACGCCCAGGCCGAGGAGCAGCTCAAGCACATGTTCGTGCTGGGGTGGCACATGCTGAACGAGCGGCGGCTGGCGCAGGTCGAGCGGGACGGCGTGGAGATCATGACGGTCGCGCTGCAGCGGTTCCAGGAGCTGTACGGCGTATGGCGCGAGGGTCGCCCCGGGCACCGGATGGGGCCCATCAAGGAGTACGACAGCGCCCTGCGTCTGGTCAGCGACAACTTCCGCCGGAAGAAGAAGATCCTGTGGGACAACATCCCCGCGCGGGATCCGGTCACGAACGACCCGGCGCTGTACCCGGGCGACGTGTTCAACGTCGTCAAGAACGACCAGGACCGGGCGTGGCGGGTCCAGGGCGTCATCGCGCTGGGGCCGCTGAAGCACCTAGTCACCAGCCGGGGCGACATCAAGGAGTGCCGCCGGCTCATCAAGCGGTCGCTGGCGAGCAAGGACCCGATCATCGAGGCCGCCGCCAAGGCCGCCGACGCGATGGACCGCGACGCCTTCCGCAGCCTGGGCTCGGACTTCAGCGACGAAGAGACCGGCTACTAGACGACAGATCCCGAATCTCAAACACCAAACAAGGACCAAGCGTCGTACGCCCGGATGACGGCGGGTGCGTTAGGGCCCTTGGGCGTCTGCCGGTTGGGATTTGCTTGTCGTTTGGCTCTTTGTCTGAGTGTTGATGCTTGCTGTTTGGTTTCTTCCCTCGTCCCCGGGGCCGACCGATGTTCGCGGGCAACAGGACACGTGAGGCGGAGGTGGTCATCACGCCGGTGGGGTCCGCCCATGCCCCCGCGGCGCTGCTGGGGCTGCTGGACGAGGCCGACGCGCCCGCGCTGCTGGATTCCTCGGCCCTGGATCCGCGGTACGGGCGGTACAGCATCCTGACGTGCGCGCCGGTGGAGGTGCTGGCGCTGCGCGGCGGCGTGCTGCGGGACCGGCGGGGCAATGCCCTGGCGGCGGGGGCCGAGGCGTTCTGGCGGGCCCTGGGCCGGGCGTTCGCCGCCGTTCGGCCGACGGGCCGGGCCCGGGCGGCCTACCTGCCGGGATGGATCGGCTACTGCGGCTACGAGGTGGGGCGTTTGGTGGAGCGCCTGCCCAACCGGGCCGTGCGGGATACGTCCCTGCCGGACCTCCGCCTGGCATTTCACGACGCGATCCTGCTGCACGACGCCTGCACGGGGCGAGCGGAGCTGGTGGAGCTTCGGTTCTCGGCCCCGCCGCCCGGCGCGGGCCGGGCCGCCGCCGTCCTGCGGGCCGCGATCGCCCGGGCGGCGGACGTGCCCGTCGAGCCGCCCGCCGCCCCGACGGACCGCGCCGACGCCGCACCGCGCCCGCGCATCGCCGCCGAGCCGAACTTCACGCCGGACCGCTACCGCCGCGCCGTCGCGCGCTGCGTGGAGTACATCGCCGCCGGGGACGTCTTCCAGGTCAACCTGTCCCAGCGGTTCGAGGTTACCCCCCACTGCGAGCCGGCGGACATCTACCGGGCCCTGCGGCGGCGGAACCCGGCCTGGCACGCGGCGTACCTGTCCTTCGAGGAGGCACACAGCCGCTGCGCCGTGCTGTCCAGCTCGCCGGAGCTGTTCCTCCGCGTTCGCGGCGGGCGGGTGACGACCCGGCCGATCAAGGGCACGCGCCCCCGCGTGGGCGCCGCGGTTGCGGACGGCGCGGCCCGGGCGGCGCTGCTGGCCAGCGCCAAGGACAACGCCGAGCTTGCGATGATCGTGGACCTGCTGCGGAACGATCTCGGGCGCGTCTGCCGGTACGGGAGCCTTCGCGTGGCCGAGCCGCGAACGCTCGAGACGCACCCGACGGTCTTCCACCTCGCCGCCACGGTGCAGGGGACGCTGCGCGAGGGCGTCGGCCCGGCGGGGCTGTTGCGGGCGGCCTTCCCGGGCGGGTCGATCACCGGCGCGCCGAAGATCCGCGCGATGGAGATCATCGACGAGCTGGAGCCCGTCGCCCGGGGCGTCTACACCGGCTGCATCGGCATCGTCGGCGTCGACGGGACCTGCGAGTGGAACATCGCGATCCGGACGGTCGTCTGCGACGGGCCCCGCGTGCTGCTCCAGGCCGGCGGGGGGGTCGTGGCCGACTCGGACCCCGACGAGGAGTACCGGGAGACCCTCGACAAGGCCCGCGCCCTGTTGGAGGCCATCGCCGACGCCCGGCGGGCCGCCGATTCGCCGCGGGGGCCGGGAACGACGGCCGTGGGCCGCGGGGGCGTGTACGATCCCGTGGCCGGGAAGCAAGAGACCCAGGCACGCACCTCCAGAGGGGCGATCCCGTGAACACGTTTCCGATCATGCTGGGGCTTCGCGGGCGGCGTACGGTGGTGGTGGGCGCGGGGCCTGTGGGCCTGCGGAAGGCCCGGTCGCTGCGGCGGGCGGGCGCGGCGGTGAAGGTCGTGGACCCGCTTGCGGACCCGGAGGCCCTGCCCGACGGCGTGGAGGCGGTGCGGGCGGCGTACGAGCCGGAGCACGTCGCCGGGGCCTTCCTCGTCTTCGCGTGCACGGACGACGCGGGGCTCAACGCGCGGGTCGCCGCCGATGCCCGGTCGGCCGGTGCGCTGGTGAACGTGGCCGACACGCCGGACGAGTGCGATTTCTACCTGCCCGCGATGTTCCGGGCCGGCTGCGTGGAGGTCGCCGTCGGCACGGGGGGCAGCGTGCCGGCCCTGTCGGCGTGGCTTCGCCGGGGCCTGGAGGCCGCCCTGCCCGAGAAGCTCGCGGAGTTCGCCGCCGCGCTGGAGGACGCCCGCATCGAGCTGCGGGCCGCCGAGCCGGACGTCGCCCGGCGCATGGCTGTCATGAAGCAACTGGTCCGCGACGAGACGCACCGCGCGTTCCTGGACGCGGGCCCCGCCGCCGTCCGCGCGGAACTCCACCGCCTGCTCGGCGGTTAAAGGAAGCCACCATGCCCGGTGTGGAAGCCAAGCTGCTGGCCGTGATTGCCCTGGTCGCCTACGCGGCGTCGGCGGGCGTGCTCGTGACCGTCCGTCGCGCGGGCCGGCCCGGCGCGGCGCGCGTGGGCGTGGGTCTCCTGGCCGGGGCGATCGGCCTGGGAATCGCCCTGGCGTCGCTACGGCTGGCGGACGGGCACTGGCCGGTGGCCAGCGGGTTCGACACCTTCACGCTGCTGGCGCTGCTGGCGGCCGGGTCCGCGGCGTATCTGCGGGCGGTGGGGGCCCTGCCGCGCGTGGCGATCGGCCTGCTGGGCGTGGCGACGGCGTGCTCCGGGGCCGCCCTCGCGCTGGCCGGGCCCGCCTACCGGGAGTTCGGGCACGACTTTTGGGCGGTGGCGCACGTGGCGTTCGCGGCGTCGGCGTCGTCGTGTTTTTTCGCGGCCGCCGCGGGCGGGCTGCTGTACCTGTACAAGCACCGGCAGTTGCGGAGGAAGGATCCGGCCCTGCTGCGGTCGTCGCTGCCGTCGCTGGAGCGGTTGGACCGGTTTTTGCGGCACGTCCTACCGGCGGCGTTCGCGCTGGTGACGGCGACGATTCTTGCCGGGCTCGTCGGCGCGCTGCAGCCGCAGCGGACGGGCTACTTCCGCAACTGGGTAACGCACCCGAAGATCCTGGCGGCGGGGATCACGTGGCTGGTGTACGGGCTGGCGCTGCACGTGGCGTACGCGCGGCGGTTTCGCGGGCGGACGGCGGCGGGGCTGTCCGTGGCGGGTTTCGTGCTGCTGGTGGGCGTCCTCGTCGCCAGCATGCTGTTGCCGAAGACGTGAAGGACAGCGGGGAGGGATGCCTCCTCCATAGACGGATTTCGGGCGTTGCGATGCGGATTCTCTGTACGGGCGCGAATCACAGGTCGGCCGACGTGGCCGTTCGGGAGAAGCTGGCCTTTCCCCCGAGCCGGCGCGCCGAGGCCCTGCGCGCCCTGAAGCAGCGCTGGCCCGGTGCGGAGTTCGTGATTCTCTCGACGTGCAACCGCAGCGAGGTCTACACGGCCCGCCCGGTCCACGGGCGCCCGCGCGCCGAGGCGCTGGGGGAGTGGCTCCGCGCGTTCCACGGGCTGGCCGGCGACGAGCACCGCGACGCGCTCTACGACCTGGCCGACGCGGAGGCCGTCGGGCACCTGTTTGCCGTCGCGGCCGGGCTCGACAGCCTCGTGCCCGGCGAGGCACAGATCGTCTCCCAGGTCAAGGAGGCCTACGCCGAGGCCGTGGCGGCCGAGACGGCCGGGGCGGTGACGAACGAGCTGTTCCAGACGGCCCTGCACGTGGCCAAGCACGTCCGCACGGAGACGGACATTGCGGCGGGGAAGGTCTCGGTGGCGTCGGTGGCGGTGGAGTTCGTCCGCCAGCTCTTCGAGACGCTCGCGGGCAAGTGCGTGCTGAACGTCGGGGCGGGGAAGATGAACGAGATCATGCTCCGCCAGCTTGCCGAGCTGGGCGCGGGGCGGATCGTGGTCGTCAACCGCAGCGCCGACCGCGCCGAGGCCCTCGCCGCCGCCTGCGGGGGCCAGGCCGGGCGGTTCGAGCGGCTCGCAGAGCACCTCGCCGAGGCCGACGTCGTGGTTACCTCCACCGGCTCGCCCGAGCCGATCGTCTCGCCCGAGGCCGTCCGCGAGGCACAGAAGCGTCGAGGGTATCGGCCGCTGCTGATCGTGGACATTGCCGTCCCCCGGGACGTCGCGCCCGAGGCGGGCCGGATCGAGAACGTCTTTCTGTACAACATCGACGACCTCGAGCAGATCGTTCAGAGCAACCTCGCCGTCCGCCGCAGCCAGCAGGGCCCCGCCGACCAGATCATCGAGGAGCACGTCGGCGAGCTGCTGACCAGCCTGAACGTGCGGGCCGTCAAGCCCACCATCCAGGCGCTCTACCGGCGGATGGACGAGATCGCCCGGCAGGAGCTGGCCGAGGCCCGCAACAAGCTCCGCGAGCACGTCGACACGGAGGAGGACATGGAGATCCTCCAGCGCACGATCCGCCGTGTCATCCGCCGCATGCTCCACCCCGCGGCGCAGAGGCTCCGCGAGTCCGCCGGCTCCGACGCCGCCCGCGCCCACGCCGCCGCCCTCCGCGACCTGTTCGGTCTCGACGACCCGCCCGGTCCCGAAGACCGGCCCCGGCCTTGAGCGGGGGGGGGGTGAGTTCTTCATGCGCCGGCGAGGTTCGCTGGAAGCGGGCACCCGGCGGAAGGCCGCTCGGACCCGGTCAGCCGCGGCGCCGGAAGCCCCAGGCCGACAGGGCCAGGCCGACCAGGACCCCGCCGAGGAGGGCGAACAGCCGGGCCCGGGCGACGATCTCCTCGATCGCCCTGTGCCCGCCGAACTTCATCCGGGCGAGTCGCTCGGCGAGCGGCGCGCCGACAAAGATCGCCAGGACGGGCAGCAGGACCAGCGGCCAGAGCCGAAGGACCGCGGAGCGCTTGCGGCGGCCGCGAGCGACCTCTCTGCGCCGGGCAACCGGGGCCAGCTCGGCATACCCGCAGGCAGGGCAGTTGGCGGGCGGCGGCTGGCCCTTGCGCACGATGACCTGCTTGCCACACCACTGGCACGTGTACTTTGGCATCGGCCGATCCCTGAAGACGTGCGGCAATCGTCGCGATTCTACCGCGCCCTCCGGCCGGGTCAAACCAGCCCCTTGCGCTTCCGCAGGGCCCACTCGGCGCACAGCAGGGCGATCAGCGCGGCGAGGATTGGCCAGCGGAGGCGGGCGGCCAGCGGGACGTGGGTTACCCTGTCCCGCCGTTCGGGCCGGGCTGTGACGCGAAGCTCCGCCAACAGCTCGCCGAAGCGTTCGAGCGGGACGAACGTCCCGTCGCTGCCGGCGGCGAGGCGGCGCAGCAGCCCGTGATTGGCCAGCACGTCCATGGACTCCAGGTCGCGCCGGAGGACCTCGAACTGGTGTTCGGCGGTCAGGGGCTTGCCGTCCACCGTCGCCTCGATCTTCAGCGTGTAGAGGCCCGCGCGCGTCGGCGGAGGCAGGCGGCCCTGTCGCGCCTTCTCGGCGATCTGGAGGCCCAGGGGCGTGCGGGCGCCGCCGGGGGCGAGGAGCGTGACGTCGACGGGCGTATCGAGCAGGGGCCGGCCCCGGGCGTCCTCGACGCCCGCGCGGACGCGAACGGCCTCCGTGCCCTGGCGCAGGCGGCGGAGGTCGTAGCGGGTCTGGTCCGTGACGATCCAGGCCGAGCCCTTCGGCGCGGCCAGGTGCAGGCAGACCTGCCGCCAGAACCGGCGCTGGAGGTCGGCGGTGTCCTTCTCGGTCAGCACCCACCGCCACGTCGTGTCGAACGCGACGGCCATCGCCCGCCCCTTGCCGTACGGCTGCGTCACGATCAGCGGCGCGTGCTGCGCGGTTTCGGCCAGGACGGTCGCCGCCGGCTTGAGCCGCCCCAGCCGGTTCGCGCCGGGCAGCGGGTCCAGGCGGGCCCACGCGGCGGCCGGGTCCGACCCGTCCTCGCCGATCCGCATCAGGTCGCTGCGCCGGCCCTCGGCCGTGGGGACGACGGGGACCGGCTCGTCGATCTGGCGGTTCGACGTCGCCAGGTCCACCGGCAGGACGTCGGCGAGGGGCGTGTCCTGCCAGCCGCCGCGCCCGAAGCTGCGCTGCCCGCCCAGCATGCACAGGCCCTTGCCGTACTTGCCCACCACGTCGCGGAGGATCTCGTGCTGCCTGGGCGTGAAATGGGACGCCGCCACGTCGCCCAGGATCACGCCGTGGTACGCCAGCCAGTCGTCCAGCTCCTCGCTGAGCGGCGGGGGCTGGTTGTCGCCCAGGGGCCTGAGGAGAATCCTGCGGTCGACGGAGAACCGTCTCGCGGCCGCCAGGGCCCGGGTGACGTACTTCGCCTCGAAGCGGAACTTGCCCTCGACGTAGAGGATTCGCATCTCGCGGTCGACGACGTGGACGAGCTGGCTGGCCTCGGGCCGGCCGGCGAGGTCGTCCGGCTCGCCGCCCACGACCTCCGCGGAGATGCGCGCGCGGTGGAAGCCGGCCTTTAGCGGGACATGGACGAAGCGCACGGGGCGCGCCCGGCGGAGGCCGGCGAGCGAGAGCGTTTCCGAGCCGACCAACTCGGTCCCGAAGTGGCAGGAGATCTTCACCCGCCGGCCTTCCAGGCCGATGGCCTCCACCACGGCGGCGATCGGCAGGCGATGGAACGCGTCGACCTCGTCGGGGGCGGCCAGGTCCCGAACGGTGAGGGTCTTGACCGCCCCGGTGACCTGTTCCGACCCGACGCCGACGGTGTGGACGGGCACGCCCCGCGCGCCCAT
>Ga0272441_10001611_pt1 | contig 47855 bp, 41 predicted proteins | sample SSMProp6N_FD_193582 | JGI IMG/M metagenome (GOLD analysis project Ga0272441, IMG submission 193582) | Marine sediment archaeal communities from Little Sippewissett salt marsh, Falmouth, MA, United States - SSM-Prop-6N | ecosystem: Environmental > Aquatic > Marine > Wetlands > Sediment ... | reverse complement strand
GTAATGATTTGTGTTGTAAAGCGATTATTGATGACACAAAAGATAAAGAGATGACGAGTAGATGCGTCCACTATTGACATTTTATTGACAAAGAAAAATTATTTGATAAAATTTTAAATTGATTGAGCTGTTCTTAAAGAAAGATATCGAAAAATTGTACATTCTTCTCATACGATCATGTAATATTAGCGCCACGTAGCAACAGTCAGGTTAGTACGTAATACATCACATTGCATTTCATGACGCCCGCAAACACCCCTCTTACGATTTCCCGCGAACACACAATGATCTTAGTATGTATCCTGTATACGACTACAATGAAATGAATAATATCACGTCGGGAGGCGAGGAACATACGTACCATCTTTTCGAAATTGCGTAACATCAAGGGTATTCTCGCATACACTATCACCTTGTAATTGCGGTAAACAAATATTGGATTCCTCTCTTTCGTTGTGAACTGAACGGCGAGCGCATAAAAAATATTCCTTAACAGTCGGAGATTTCCCTTAACAAGTTGCGGGGAGCTTCAATTGAAAGGGGGAATAAATGCCCTTATTAACACTTTTTTTTCAATTGCATCGCCCGATGAGACTTCATCCGGGAGGGGGCACCTCTGTTCTGGAAGAGCGAACCCGGGAAATGTTCATACACTTGGCGGACAGATATTATCTGCCTCCCCTCGGCCTATTGAGAGATCTTGTATCTTCATATCGGGAGTTCAAGCGTGCTCTTGGTATTTCAGGAATATTTTTAGAACAGGCCGAGTTATACAAAGATGAGATCGTGGATGCTTTGTGCTTCCTCCTTGAGGTTGGATATGCAGGGCATCAAATCGAGTTCCTGAAAAAAACATACTTTCATTTTATCGCCAGCCTATTCAATGATCCGTTGAAGCAGGAGTTTTGTGGCCAGGTATCCTATCACAGGGATAAAATGAGAAACTTCTTCGGTGTAAGACCCACCTCATTTAGAAATACGGCATTCATATATGACGATGATATCGGAACAGTCATCGCAGATACGGGATATACGGCGATCGTGTGCCCAAGACACAACAGTGCAACCGACAATCGAGAAGGCCATCCCGATATGTTGCCCAGTGTCTTTCGTGCCAATGGATGTAATCTCAGAGTAATCGCAATAAACAGACAATTGAAGGCTCAGATTTCGCGTGAAGCGATATACGAATCATCCGAGCCCGGTGGGTGTGTGTCACCAATCCGAAGTGGCGGTCATGATACCGTTGTGCTCGGCTTTGATCTGGGGGTAATTGGATCACGACGTGCCGGAGATAATAACTCTTTGCAGTTCTGGAGACAATTCCTGCAATCATTCGCACATCACTCCGATATCTCCATGGTGACACCGGATGAACTGGTTAATCGTTATCGTGACAAAGAGTGTCCTAATTTCAATCCCGTTGGGAAATATGGGTCCTCGGATGACACACACAAAATTGTACAGCCGTATTTCAGTAACGAAACAAAGTACAGGTTATTCAGGGATATTGAACGACTTGGGAGGTGTGCCAGAAAGGCGGGGAGCGATTTGCTATCAGAACGGAGATGCCTGAGTTCATTAGAGGATATCGATGGTGTTCGTGAAAGACAGGGCAGTGATTATGCTTTCCCTGAACGTGATGATATGTCTCCCGATATGGTGGCCGAAAATGAATATATTTCTACACGCAGAATAGACGAACTGGAGGCGAAGGTACAGAGATTTGAAATCCTGAAAAAAAGTACACAGAAAACGGCAGTTTTGATCATAACTCCTGAGACAAGCAGACTGCCACAACAAATGGGAACACTCGCACAATTTGTGTGCGGCAAAAGCGGTGGTCTGGGTCAGGTTGTCGCAGCCCTGTGTGAGGGGCTTACGGAAAGGGGAATCGATTGTCATGTGGCAACACTGAGCCTTAAAAGGAGATTTCAGAGAGAATCGAATGTGGATGACTGGAAGTGGCATGAACTCAGGCACAAGATTGATCCTGAAAAAATTCATCTGCTCAGCTCGGCCGTGTATTCGGATCTGCCGAGTTCTTACGCGGGAGATCCGCGGATAAATGCGGCGGAGTTTCAGAAACAGATCGTAAATTATATAATCAGAAGTGTCAGGGCCAGGTACGGCGGGAATCTAATTATCCACAGCCACGACTGGATGGCAGGTGGGGTGATTACTGCGTATGCGAAGACACGCGGTTGTCCTGTCCTCCATACGGTTCACAACAGTTTTACCGCCCACGTACCACTGGAGATGATGCTCGGAGTCAATATAGGTCAGTTGTCGGAGCATATTTATTTTTCCGATGAGTATGGACGGCGATGTGTTGATTGTCAGGCAACAGCCATAAAAAATGCTTCAATCATTAATTTTGTCGGAAAAAAATTTCTTGAGGAAATAGTCAATGACCACTTTTCCGATCAGTACATTATTCCGTGGAGCGTGAGAGAGGAAGTAAAGCAAAAATATTTCTATGGTTCTGCTGTGACGATTGCCAACTGTCCATCACCGGCCATGTATCCGGAGAGATGCCCATATCTTGCACGAAGCTATGGGCTTGATGATGCAGCCTTCGCAAAGAAAGAGAATCTTGTGGAATTTCAGAAGAGAACCGGCCTTGTCATCAATTCCGATGCCATTCTGCTTTTCTGGCCCTCACGGCTGGACCCCTCACAAAAGGGAGTTGATTTGATTGAGGACATTGCGTTGAAGTTCGTTATTGAACACGGGGATGTGCAGATCGCTATCGTGGCCGATGGTGTTGGTGGTGACAGAACTCACGAGGAGATACTGGGAAAAATAGCATGTGTTTCCGGCGGAAAAATTACATATCAACATTTCAGCGAGGAGCTGTCAATGCTCGGTTACGCCGCTGCCAGCGACGTCTTCGGCGCTTCGCTCTACGAACCGTGTGGTCAGATAGATCAGATTGGCAATATTTTCGGTGCAACCACGACAAACCGTGACACAGGAGGGTATCACGATAAAATCAGGGAACTGACGTTAAAGAGTGATGGCGCACCCCGAGATGTTGGTAACGGATTTCTCTTTCGTGATTACGATTCCGGCGGGCTCTGGTATGGCCTGGAAAAGGCCGTGAACTTCCACAGGAGGCCCCTCGATGTCAAGGTCCCGCAGATAAAGAGGATCATGGTAGAGGCGCGTCAACGATATGATACGAGGACGATGATAGCAGAATATGTCGAAGTGTATGAGAGACTTAATGGTGGCAGGCCACTGGGATAGAAGAACACAGGTGTAATTGTTGTTAGCGACGCAAGGGCCAACTGACGCTTCATCCGGCAGGGAATGATGGTACGAAAAACGGTGTTTCAAATCAGAACAAAAGAAGATGCCCGTTACCTTGCCAGTGAAATCAGAGAACACGGGTATTCGTTTTATTACTATGTTCCCCTGATGGGTGTCAGCGGGGGTATTATGACTATTGAGTGTCCGGATGGTCGGAGAAGGTGTACACTCTTTTCAACGGGGTCGGGGTGGCAAAATCAGGAAGGGCAAGCTATTTCCGATATTGTGGACTATATCTGGAAAGAGAGGAAACTGATAAACGCCGAACTGAAACATCCTGAATCCGAGTGGTTCATGAAGTTCCAACGTGTACATTAGTAATAGTGCTATGTGAGCCTGTTTGAATCTTTTCGGAGAAAGGTTTCTTACCATAGTGAAGAAGGAGGATATGATGATAGTGAGAAGACAGTATCTGAAAAGTCGTCTAGTTTGCAAAGTGACATTTAAATTGTCGGCAGAGATTGGCAATTCAGCGCATCAGGCGAGTCTCGTCGGAGAATTCAATGACTGGGATGCCGGGACAAACCGGATGAAGAAGTTGAAAGACGATTCTTTTACTATAACAGTTGATCTGGAACAGGGCAAAGAATACCAGTTTCGTTATCTTTTAGACAGCATCTATTGGGAAAATGCTTCGAATGCCGACAGATATGCACTGACTCCCTTTGGTGATTCTGAAAACTCCGTGATTATTATTTAGACAGGTTCTAAGCGGCAAAGATGCTATCGGTAAGAACATCTGGCGAAGAGAAGAGGACTGCCCTGAGGGTCACTGAAAACGATGGAGTTACTTTTTACCCGAAGCTGAAACCTGGCACATTCCATTGAAGTTTGTCTAATCATAAGAGTCGATCACGGTTCACAAATCACAAGGAATCTCGTATGAAAATATCAGAGCACATAGAAGTGTTGTGACAACAGCGGCAATCGTCGTTCCCGGTCAATAATCTCGAAGCCCTAGAGAGGGAGGTGGCTACGATGGCAGTAACGATTGGTATTAATGGTTTTGGACGTATCGGCAGATGTACCGCAAAGCGGTTTCTCAAAGTGGGTGATTTTACTATCGCAGGAATCAACGATCTTGTCGATATAGATGATCTTGCCTATCTCTTGAAGTACGATTCAGTCCATGGATGGTATGAAAATAAGGTATCTAACGACCTATCGTCAATTAACATAGACGATCACCACATTCGTTTTTTTTCCTCTTCTGATCCTGGACAAATACCGTGGAAGGATCTGGGAGCTGAGATAATAATCGAAAGTAGCGGAGCGTTTCGAGGCCGTGCAAAAGCAGCCCGTCACCTTGAGGCCGGGGCGAAATGTGTCATCATATCTGCTCCCTCTGATGATGCCGATGCAACCGTTGTACCTGGCGTCAATGAGGATCTCTACGATCCAAAGGTTCACAGGGTAATCTCTCTTGCCTCATGCACCACCAACAGTATGGCTCCGGTTGTCAAGGTGCTTCACGATTCGTTTGGGGTAGAGTATGTCATTTTTACCACGGTGCATGCGTACACGTCGAGCCAGTCGCTCATGGACATCCCGGCGCGTCACAGGCGTCGAGGCCGCGCCGCAGCCCTTTCGATTATTCCCACGACGACCGGTGCGGCAAAAGCTGCAGAGAGGGTTCTCCCCGCTCTTAAGGGAAGAATGACGGGTATGGCCATGCGTGTTCCCGTGCCCGATGGATCTGTGACGGATATTGTTGCCGCCGTGCAAAAAGATGTGACGCCGGAGGAGGTGAATGGCGTATTGAGGGCTGCATCAGAACGGCCAGGTCTGAAGGGAATCCTCCGGGTGACCGATGAGGCGCTTGTGTCGAGGGATATTCTCGGCGATCCACACTCAGCAATCATTGACGGACAAAGCACGATGGTCTTGCGTAATCGGGTGGTCAAAATTCTCTCGTGGTACGACAATGAGTGGGGCTATTCTTCACGATTGGTCGACTTCGCAAAATTTGTCGCAGAATGTGGATTGTGAGTATTTTACCAGGTGCGCGGTTTGTGTTTAATGATGACTATCTGCTGAGTAGCGGCGGATCCTGGTGCGACGGTTTTCCAGTGTTTGGCGGAAGAGGTAAGCGAAATAAACCAGATTATCCCATGATACTGAGGGCAACAATATACCCTGTATACAAAACCAGAAACACCCCTCCTTCCCACCTGTCCAGTGAGCGTTTCTTACCCGTGAACATGGAGATGAACAGCAGCACGCTGGCAAGTACAACCACCCCCATATCGGTATTACTTGTTTCCCGGAAGGGAAGCGGTTTTATAACGGAACTGACCCCGAGGACGAAAAAGATGTTGAAAATATTTGACCCGACCACATTGCCAACTGCAATTTCAACATTTTTTTTGTAAGCTGCCATGGCTGACGTGGCAAGCTCGGGCAGTGATGTTCCCACTGCTACAATTGTCAGACCCACGAGTGACTCGCTCATTCCGAAACGAAGCGCCAGGTGAACCGCACCATCTACGATCCACTTACCGCCTACACTCAAGCCGAGCAGGCCTCCTGCGATGTAAAGAATCGACTTCGCGAGGCCATATATTTCGGCCGGTACATGTTCTTCCATCCCCTCTATTTTTTGTGCAATGCCAAATGAATGATACAGAAAAATGATGAAGAACGACAGAAAGACGAGGCCGTCTGCCCTCGTGAGGACAGTGGCGGGATCGCCGTTGATGAATCTGTCATTTGCAACGATGGCAAGGACAAGGGCGGCGAGAAGACTGAAGGGAATTTCTTTCCATACCGTACCTTTCGTAACGGTCAAGGGATAAATTATCGAAGACACACCGAGAATAAGGAAAGTGTTGGCAATATTACTTCCCAGTACATTTCCGATGGCAATATCGGTGTTTCCTTTGAAGCTCGCAACAATGTTGACGAAGAGTTCGGGAGTCGACGTTCCGAACGCAACGACGGTAAGCCCGATAACCAGATCGGACACATTGAGGCGTCGGGCGATCGATGAGGCACCATCGACAAGGTAATCAGCACCCTTGATGAGCAAGATAAACCCGATAACGAGAAAGACATAGGGCATCATGATTGTAGGAACCACCTGACTGGAGTGATGGTCTTAACTCACGAAATACTCATTACACCAACAGCGTGCCGTTTTTGGTGCCGCACCTCTACTGATAAGAATCGTTAATATTTTCACTTTTATACCATAATTAATGAAAATACAAGCTATAATATAAATAAATACAATAGGTTGTATCGGTAGGAAATATTTTAAAATCCCTCTCTTTTTTCTTGACAGAGAAAAGTAAATACTTTATTTATGCTCACTATTTTTTGTGATGAAAATAAACGTAATTGAAATTAAAAATCAATGGGTTAGAGCTGATATTCGGGAAGGCAATGGTGAGATGAAGACATTAACGATACCGATGAGAACGATGCAGGAGAAAATGGTAATTGACTATAGATCAATTATCTACAATGTGAGCCTTATAGGTGGTGGAAGTATCATATATGTTTTCGGTTTAAATGGAGTTCTGGTTCCTCAGGGTTTTCTCAATGGCGGACTTGTGGGAATTGTCATGCTTGTGCACTATTTATTTCCTGTTATGGGCATCGGAATGCTCTATTTTCTCTTGAACATTCCTCTCGTCGTACTTGGATGGAAGCATATAAGCCGAACATTTATGCTGTATTCGATTGTCGGTATATTCATTTTTTCGCTTGTAACGGCAGTGGTGTATCCGCCCGTTTTTACGATTGACGATCCTATTCTTGCTGCTCTCCTCGCCGGTGTCTTTTGCGGCGTTGGGGGAGGACTCATTCTGCGTTCCATGGGTTCTGCTGGCGGACTGGATATTCTCAGCGTTTATCTGAATAAGAAATTCGGATTTCGAATCGGTACGATCTTTTTCGGTGTCAATACCCTCGTTTTGATGGCAGGTGCATTTTTCTATAATCTGAATCTCACCCTCTATTCTATTGTTTTTCTTTTTACCCACGGGAAAGTCATGGATGCCATCATCACGGGTTTCAACAGAAGAAAGTCTCTTCTGGTTATCTCTGATAAGGCCCGGCATATCGCCGATGCGATGCTTGAAAGGAAGGGTCGCGGCGTCACATTTTTAAATGGTGAAGGTGCGTTTACCGGAAAGGAAAAGAAGATCATATTTTCAATTACCAGTATCGTGGAATTACCCAAAACAAAAGAAATGATCCTTTCTCTGGATCCTGATGCATTCATTGTCGTGAACGATACCCTGGAAGTGTTGGGAAAAAGACATGGAAAAGGCTGTGTATATTAAAACGGTATTGCCGGGATAGTAAGGTGAAGAGAGGCATATACGTATTAAATATCAGATAGTATCAACGATTTTGTGAGGCCAATGAAGCCTCTCCTGGTCTTGTCAACTGGTAAACCGATTTTATTCAAAAAGAACGAAGGCTGATGAACGCCGAACTGAAACATCCTGAATCCGATTACTTCAAGAAGTACGCCCGGGTAAAAGAGCGGTAGCGTTTGCAAACGATAGTGACTGGTAAACTCTCACCTGTCGAAAAGACGATGGTCTTGATCGTGTAAGAAAACACACCAGAATGCACCGGAACGTTACTATCCATGAGAAAACCATTTCCTATTTATTGGGCAATTCTCAATAAAGCATCCATGAATGCAGCGAATAATACGTGGAAAATAATGTCATCCATTCTCGTCGGAGACGTGTCGATTTGATTTCAGGAAGAAAAGTTCGAGTTGTAATAATGTCAGTATAAACAGAAAGTTACGCTGAAAATATTTTTTTAAAATCACGTTTATTTCGCTTGACATGGGGGTTAAAATACCTTACCTAGCCAGATTATTTGTCTAAGGAGTTATGGCTATTATTTTGGAAAATCCATTCACTCGATTTCATTTGTCAGGAGGCATCGATGTGGCCATGAAAGCAATACCTGTCGCTATGAGCATGAAGATGGAAAAGATGATGCTTGTGTATGGGACGATACTCTATAACGTGGGTCTCATTACTGCAGGCTGCATCATCTACGTGATTGGTATGAATGGAGTTCTGATTCCCCAAGGGTTCCTCAACGGGGGACTTGTGGGCGTGGCACTCCTTGTGCACTACTTCTATCCCGCTGTGGGTGTCGGACTGCTCTACCTCCTGTTGAACATACCGTTGGCGGTTCTGGGGTGGGTGCATATCAGTAGAAAGTTCATGCTGTACTCGCTGTACGGTATCGGATTTTTCTCACTGGCCGTGGCAATGATGCACCTACGAGTACCTGCTATACATGACCCGATCCTCGCAGCCCTTCTGGCAGGTGTTTTGTGTGGGGTGGGAGGAGGTATTATCCTGCGCTCCATGGGATCAACCGGCGGTTTGGACATTCTCAGCGTGTATCTGAATAAACGGTTCGGGTTCCGAATCGGTGCCGTTTTCTTTGGTGCCAATGCCATTGTGCTGATGGCGGGAGCATACTTCTATGACCTGAATTTGACACTGTACTCTATTATTTTTCTCTTTATACACGGGAGGGTCATGGATACGGTCATTACGGGGTTCAACAGGAGAAAATCGATTCTCGTCATCTCCGATTATGCCCAGAAAATCGCTGATACAATTCTTCAGAGACAGGGTCGCGGTGTGACATTTTTAAACGGCGAGGGCGCATTTACCAAGAGGGAAAAGAAGGTAATTTATACTATTACCAGCCTCATCGAATTACAAAGGACAAAGGAATTGATACTGTCAATTGATCCTGACGCGTTTATCGTGGTAAATGAAACACTTGAAGTACTGGGGAAGAGGCATGGAAAAGGGCGGGTTTACTAGCGCAATGATGAGCCAAGGGCCTTCTTACCTTTTTGACGGATAACCTTTTCTGAATGGAGCATATATCCATCACGTGATGTTGTTGGGGGAAGAAGATGAAGCCTATTTTAGTCTTATCACCTAGTGAAGCGATTTTCTCAGAAATTCGTGACTGCTTCCATCCGATGTACCATGTCGATGCCGTTTCCACGACTGAGGATGCACTCGAAATCATCAAGAAAAAAAATCATGATTTCCTGTTAATTGATCTTGTACTGATGAAGGAAAGGGCATCACATGATGGGTACAAACCGATATTCACGCCTTTCTGGCTTGCATGTCCCGATATCGAGATCATCGTTCTGTCGTCACAGGATATGATTCGTGAGGCGGTGATGGCGGTGAAGGGGGGTGCATCGAATTATCTGACATACCCTGTAAACAGAGATGAAGGCAGATATGTACTTGAAAATATAGTCAATTCAAAATTGCTTCAATCCGAGCTTGACTACCTGCGTGACAAATTTTGGGACAGTGATGATCTCGGCATCGTCAACACAAGGAGTTCCTTCATGCAGCAGGTGTTCGATAAGATCCAGTTGGTTTCTCCTACGAAAAGCACAGTGTTGCTTACAGGTGAGACGGGAACAGGGAAGGGAGTGCTGGCAAAATTGATTCACAAACACAGCAACCGTCGATTTGATCAGTTCATCAGCGTTCACTGTGGCGCCATTCCCGATACGCTTCTCGAGAGTGAACTCTTTGGTCACGAAAAGGGTGCTTTTACAGGAGCAACACGTCGGCAGTTGGGAAAGTTCGAGATTGCACGGGGGGGAACGATATTTCTGGATGAGGTGGGGACGATTTCGCCGTCCGCTCAAATAAAGCTATTGCAGGTACTTCAGGAGGGTATTTTTCAGCGCATCGGTGGAAAGGAAGTAATAGAGGCAGACGTCAGGGTTATTGCGGCGACGAATACGGATCTGAAAGGAATGAGTGAGCAGGGACAGTTCAGGAGAGATCTTTACTATCGTTTGAATGTTTTCCCTATTGAAATACCTCCGCTGCGAGAACGAATCAGGGACATCCCGGCTCTTGTGGAAGTATTTTTGGAAAGACTGAACCGGTACAATTCCAAAGAGATACATGATATTGATCCAGAAGTGCTGGAAACCTTTGAAAACTATACCTGGCCAGGAAATATCCGGGAATTGGAAAATCTCATAGAACGTGCCTTCATACTGGAACCTTCTTCGGTCCTTTCGTCGGAGAGCTTTCCTAGTGAATTACTTGTATGTGATAATTCAAAACCTTTGCTTACGATAGATATTTCACTGACACTGACCGAATCGAGACGAAGGGTAATTGAACAGTTTGAAAAATCCTATTTAGAAGATCTTCTGGCGAGTAAGAAAGGGAGGATAAAGGATACCGCTAAGGCTGCCGGTATTACACCACGCCAGATTTCGAAACTGATGAAACGATACGGTTTGAAAAAGGAGGAATTTAAAGTGCCGTACACTTTGTTGACCGCCATAAAAGATTGAAGAACCCTTTCCTGATTTCTCTTCGTTACCGTCAACCCTGTTGATGCTTTTCTGTAACCTGGTAAATGATATTTAGCCTCTTGTCGTTCCATATGAGAACAGAGAGTTCCTACTCAATAAAAAGCGGAATTATGAGTACCTGTTTTTTGTTTTTCTTCGAATCATAAGCAAATAGACCGTGCTTACCGGTGATCTTACCGGAAACAGGCAATTATCGGAACTTTCTGTTCCGAAAAGATAAATGCGTGTGCTGGTGGAATGGCATATGATATCAATTGGTTAGATGTATGGTATGGCTCTTGCTAAAAGAATGTCTGATATTCATAGCCAGAGGGGGTGACAGGAATGAAAAAAAGCGAATAAAAAAATAATCAGGGGTATTGTCGTTCCTACAGAGTGGGATGGAAGCGGTCGCGTCGTCGGCATCGCCATATCAACCAGCGATGAGTATGAATATTTTGTAGAACGAAGCGGCAGTGCTCATCTTCTGCTTCAATATCTGAACGCGGATGTCGAAGTCGATGGTTATGTGGGAATAAAGAGCGGTCTGAAGACGGTTGTGGTTGAAAATTTTACAATCAAGAAAGCTTGGGACTAGTTTAAAAATTAAGATTATTGTTGATAAGTAACAGTAATAATAAAGGAGAAGGAAATGAAAGTAATGAGAAAATATGTTGCAGTAGGATTGTTTGCAGTGGTTCTGTCTGTTTTTTTCTGCAGTTTTGGCTTTGCTGCGGATACGTTGACTGTTACGGGTACTATTAATGAGAACTATCAATTGGTCGCAGACAACGGTGAAACATATGAGGTAGAAATCAACGATGTGGGAAACGAAATGGCGGAACACGTCGGGACAAAAGTAAAAGTGACAGGAATTGTTGAAGAAGTCGATGGGAGCAAGACAATCATTCCTGAGTCATTCGAAGTTGTTGAGCCGAAAAGTTGATCCGGCAAACCATACTGACAGAAAAAGAATACGGGGTTGAAAGGAAATGTCCGAAGGAACAGTAATGTGGTTCAGTAATAAGAGAGGTTACGGGTTCATACAAAAAGATGACGGAGGCGATATATTTGTTCATCACAGTGCTATCAAAACTAACGGGTATAAAACACTTAAGGAAGGTCAGCGTGTCAGTTTCGAGATTGTAGAAGGAAAGAAAGGCTTAACGGCTGTAGAAGTTGAATCTGTGTAGAACTTTGCGATTGAGAAAAGACGCTCCGGTACGATTTCGCCGGAGTGTCTTTCAACTGCAAGCAACAACTTCTCCAGTTTCACATGCACTTTTTAGTGAACGGAGAGGGGGAATAAAGAAACATGCCGAACGAGAACGCAAATTTCCACATTAGATCGAAGAAAAGGGTGCAATGGCAGAAACATTATTATGACAGACTGTTAGGTGATAGAGAGGTTGCGATCAAGGGAAAATGGAAGATACTGAACCATTGGATACGGCATGTGCTTCCCCGAATCTGGAAACGGCGAGTATCCGGATGGCATTGGTGGTGTTGCCTGAAGCGGGGATGAGAGGGGATGAATCTAATACTGTAACAGATTGGTCGTGTGACAGAGTTCGGACATTTCGGAGACGGGTATATTCTTATGTTTCCGATAGGGAATGGAATAGCTGGCGATGGCAGATACGAAATCGTATCACAACGCTGTCTCAGCTTGAAAAAATATTGTGCTGTGCTGATCAAGAACGGTCTGTATTGTTGGGAAAGGGAAAGAGGCTTCCCTTTTCGATCACACCGTACTATGCAGCGCTTCTTGATCCGCATGATCCGGCGCATGCTTTGCGGCGGACAGTTATCCCGGTTGCGGATGAAAACCTTCAATCTGAAGGGGAGAGTGAAGATCCCCTGAATGAGGATGAAGATAGCCCCATTGTGGGACTTGTTCATCGGTACCCTGATCGTGTTCTCTTTCTTGTCACAGATTTCTGCTCGACTTACTGTCGATACTGTACGCGATCCCGTATGGTGGGAAATCGCAATGGACAGAAGTTTACCAAGGAAAGATGGAGTAGAGTCATTGAATATATTGAGGGAAAACGGGAAATACGTGACGTATTGCTCTCAGGAGGTGATCCACTGACTCTTTCTGATGAAAAACTAGAATGGCTCCTTTTGCGACTGCGCCGAATACCGCATGTTGAAGTTCTGAGAGTTGGTACAAAAGTGCCAGTTGTTTTACCCCAGCGTATAACACCAAATCTGACGAGGATGCTGAAACGATATCATCCACTGTGGATGAGCATTCATTTTACACATCCCGATGAATTGACGCATGAGGTCAAATGCGCGTGTGCCAGGCTGGCCGATGCTGGTATTCCTCTGCAAAGCCAAACGGTCCTCCTTTCGGGTGTAAATGACAGTGTCGAGATCATGAGGCGGCTGGTTCACGGTCTTGTTATGATGCGGGTACGACCATATTACCTGTATCAGTGTGATCCGATTATCGGTTCGGCTCACTTTCGGACACCGATCTATAAAGGATTGGAAATTATGAAGGGTTTGCGAGGATATACCTCGGGGTTCGCCGTACCACTCTATGTAATTGACGCGCCAGGTGGCGGAGGGAAAGTCCCGATTATGCCGGATTCTCTTGTAGGCCGTGAGGGGAAGACCTTGGCTATAAAGAATTACGAAGATCGGATCTTTCACTACTATGACCCGTGTGAAGCGGTGAATACAGAGATAATGATCAATTGTACCGTGCAATAGGCTGGTGTCAGCATGAAGATTGGAATAACTTTCGATTTGCGGAATGAATACATAGTTCAAGGATACAGCGAAGAGGATACGGCCGAATTTGACAGAAGTGACACGATTCTGGCTATCGAGAATGCTCTCCATGATCTGGGATATGAGACGGACCGTATCGGGAATTTCTTTACCCTGGCAAGGAGGCTTCTGGACGGGGAGCGATGGGATTTTGTGTTTAATATTGCGGAGGGTCTCTTTGGTTTCGGTCGCGAGGCACTTGTGCCGTCTCTTCTTGATCAGTATGGAATACCCTATACATTTTCGGATCCGCTGGTTCTCACACTGGCGCTGCATAAGGCCATGGCAAAGCGGGCAGTGCGGGATCTCGGGATTCCTACCCCCGATTTTTTTGTTGTTGATCGGTTACGGTATGATTTTCACGAGTATTTATCGTTTCCTCTCTTCGTAAAGCCTGTTGCGGAAGGTACAGGAAAAGGCGTCAGTACTGCATCAAAAGTTATGAATGCAAAACAACTTGCAGACGTGTGTAACAGACTGTTGGTGAGATACAGGCAACCGGTTCTCGTGGAGCGATTTCTGCCGGGAAGGGAATTTACCATTGGCATAGTCGGTACTGGAAGAAGTGCAACCGCCATTGGAGTTCTTGAAATTGTCCTCAGGCAAAATGCAGAACCCGATGTATATTCCTATAACAACAAGGAACAGTGTGAAAATCTTGTGACATATCGTTTAGTTGACGATATTATGGCTCAGAGAACGGCTAAACTGGCACTGGCTGTGTGGCGAGGTTTCGGGTGCAGAGATGCCGGTCGTATTGATTTCAGAGTCGATAGAAAAGGGATGCCCAGCTTTATGGAAGTTAACCCCCTTGCCGGGTTGCATCCCGAACATTCCGATCTCTGTATCATTGCATCAAAAGCCGGGATGACATACCGAGAACTCATTGCATCAATTCTTGTGTCGGCCTTCGAACGGTATCCTTTTCTCGTGCTATCCGGTGAGGCGGCAAATGTCTAAAAAAGTAATTGGAATTGTTCATAATATTCCGTTGTCGAGCATAGGATATCACTCACAGGCGTCGGATGATGTTCTGGTACAGGTTGAGGCTGTTGAGTATACTCTGAAGAAATTGGGATACACGTCGAGGAGAATACCTTTCACGAAGGATGTTGCGATGTTTCTCGATGTTGTGAAGCGTGAGCACATCGATATGGCGATCAATCTGTGCGAGACCGTCGATGAAGATCCTGCTTTTGCAGGACATCCGGCCGCTTTGCTCGAACTCGTCGGTATTCCTTTTACTGGGTCGTCGTCGATTGCAATTATGATAACAACGGACAAGGTGTTAACGAAGCGCCTTCTCAGGGGTCGGGGTACGAGAACTCCCGGTTATCTGATTTATGATGCATATGAATATTTCAATACATCATGTCTGCGCTTTCCTGTCATTGTAAAACCGCGATACGAGGATGCCAGTATCGGGATTGATCAGGAATCGATTTTTGAAACGCATGGGGCGTTGAAAAAGAACATAAAAGATTTTTATAATCGTTTCGGTTTCCTTATCGTAGAGGAGTATATTGAAGGAAGGGAGTTTAATGTCTCTCTCTTCGGGTATCCGAATGCCCGAGTTATGCCGATTGCCGAAATTGATTTTTCGCAATTTCCCGATTCGTTGTACCACGTTGTCGGATATCGGGCAAAATGGGACTCACGGTCATTCGAATACCAGCATACTCCACGGAAGTTTTCTCCCACGATATCGCAATGGTTGCAGCGAGAAATAGAGCGCGTTGCGTCTGAATGTTTTACTTTTTTCATGCTCAGGGATTACGGCCGTGTGGATGTGAGAATAGATGAAAATGGGAAAATATATGTACTGGAAGTGAACGCTAATCCCTGTGTCAGTCCGGATGCAGGATTCCCCGCAGCCCTTGAACATGCCGGCATGACGTACACGGATATGGTACGATCGTTTGTCGAATTTATGGATAAAAGAACCTCTTATGGTGATCAGACCTTCCACATTCCAAGACAAGGATAGCGTTCTCGATCTCCTCAAAAGGACGCAGACATTCAACGAATCAGAGCTAAGAACGGCCATGGAGGTATTCGATGACGCCGTCCTGTGGATTCAAGAAAACGAGTATCAGTCATTCTGTGGTGTATGTGACGGTGGAAGGATTGTCGGATACATCTGTTTCGGACAGATTCCGATGACTGATTGCAATTACGATATCTACTGGATAGCAATCGATAGAGATCGTTTTAGAATGGGTATCGGGAGCAAACTCCTTTCCTTTATCGAGTCAATTGTAGTGAAGAATAAGGGGAGAAAAATCTATCTTGATACATCATCAACGGAAAAATACAGTGCCGCGAGGTCTTTTTATGCGAAGCACGGATATAGAATAGTTTCAGTCCTTGAGGATTATTATTGTCGGGGAGACCATAAAGTAATATTTATGAAGGACATTGACAGTGACCATGTTAAGCCGTGAGACGCTGACAAGATTGCAGAGGATATGTGACGATATAGACGGTAATTTCCCCTCACATCTGGATAGGTGTCGTATGTTTCTTAGACAGAAAAGCATATCAGCAACGGGGGAAGGAATTGTAGAGGCTGCGGGGATAGTCAAATCCTTTATTGAAGATATTGGCGGAGATGTCTGTCTGTGGGGCGATCCCTCATATCCGATTGTCTTCGGTCGTTTCGACAGAGGGTTTCCCACAACCCTTATCATCTATGGAATGTATGATGTTCAACCAGCGGAAGAGTCTGAGTGGATCAGTTCGCCGTTTGAGGCGAAAATACATACTTTGCCGGGGCTTGGAGAGTGTGTCATTGCTCGGGGAGCGGTCAATTCCAAGGGTGCTCTCTGTGGAGTATTCAATGTACTGAAAACCATGGCGCAAAGGGAAGAAATTCCATGCAATCTTGTTTTTACCATTGAGGGCGAAGAAGAAATCGGCAGTCCACAATTCGAGTCATTCATCCAGAGCCGGTGTGATGAGCTGCAGGGGGATGGTGTTGTGGATTTCGACTTTTCTCAGGATATGAAGGGAAGAGTTTCAATGTACCTGGGACTCAAGGGAATCGTCTATATGGATATCATATGCCGTGGCGGTAGAAAAGGCGGTCCAACGGATTCTGCTGTTCATGGGTCTGCAAGCGCGTGGATTTCATCTCCCGTGTGGCGTCTCACACATGCATTATCAACGCTGACAAATAGACAGGAAGATATTCGCATCCCCGACTTTCGTGAGAATGTGACCGGACCCGGAAAAGACGACCTGGAGCTTTTGAAAAAGTTGGCACCTCTTTTTGACGAAAAGGCGTTTTTAAGGGAGATGAAAAGTCTATGTTTCAAGTACAATCGGCGTGGTATTGATCTTTTGAAGAAAGGTCTTTATTCGCCAATAATAAACATTAATGGTTTTCATGCGGGTTATGGCGGTTCAGGGACTAAGACGGTGCTTCCGCGAAAGGCAACGGCAAAAATAGACATCCGTTTTGGACCGAACATGGAACCGGAAGAAGTTGTTGAAAAATTCAAGACCTACCTGTCTCGAAACGGATTCGGCGATGTTGAGGTAAAGGTGCGGGAAAAATATACGTGGTCAAAAACAAATTTTTCGGAAACTATCGTACAGCATATGATTGAGGCATATCGACATCATGGTATCGAGCCCGAAATATGGCCGATCGGCACATGGGCCGCTCCGTATTTCGTGTTTTCAAGAATTTTAAAACTACCGGTGGTGTCCGGGGGGCTTGGACATGGGGGACGTAAGCATGTAGCGAACGAATATATGACAGTGACGGGATTGCGTGAATTCGAAAAGTTTGTCGCAACGTTTCTCTATTGCGTCGCGGGTAGTGCAACATGAACAGAAAAATGAATGACATATTTATGGAAGAAGAGTATGGAGAGAGGAAGACGGGTGATACGATAGTCGTATGTGTTCAGTGCAACACACCTTTCGTATTTTCAGCGTCCGAACAAGAACGGTATACCTGTCGGGGATTTGATCCTCCGCGGCGGTGCCATACGTGCCGTAAAAAGAGGATAAATGTAAACGATTTGCGGAGAAAGACAAGGCTTAAACCCAAAAAGAACGTGTACCAGGAAAATCAATACCGTTATCATAACGGCCCAGAGGAAAAATGGTAAATCCGTTATACCGTCTAACGACAGATATGATCAAAACAATTTCCTGTGTTGATTAAAATCAAATCCTTGCATATAAACTTATAATTTCCAGACGAAAAATTATATATAAGCTATTTTGACTTTTGTACCGAACAGATGCAGCAGCTTAAAAGCTCTGGCGGGATGTCGAAAACTTTTTTGCTTGGTGGAAGCAACACCTGAAGATATAGCACTAATCTCCCGGAGCGAGTACGGGATCACGGTTCAGATCCTTGCGGGATTGGTACTGTGTTTGCTGCTTGCATCTATTGTTACGAACAGCACTTCACCATCTTTTTATCGAGGGATATTAATTAACTTCTGAAATATGTGTTTGTGCTCCCCGTGCACACCTCCACAGATGCCGACAGTTATGACGGGATTCTTCGGGCGGGAAAATCTTCCATGTAATAACGTAGTTGCTAAACTTCCTGACAATAGAAATGCAAAAATAATGAGAATTGAGCTGGTTTCTCTTTGAAATATAAAGCTATCATTCTCTCCTGTATTCAAATAGAATAAATTAATAAGATACGGTTTCGGAATGAAAAAAAATATCTTCACTTTCGGCCGATGATCGATAACATGTGAGTGATTAAATAGGAGATGTGTAACTTTCACGTTGCTACTGTTTTTGTCCAGTGACGTTAAAAGAATTATTTAGACTCTCGCAACCATATGAAACTAAATATCGTACGCAACGATCCATGGCTTGAGCCTTTTTCCTGGCGGATTTCAGATCGGCATGAACGAGCTATTCGCAAAGAAAAAGAATTGGTTGGAAAATATTCCAATCTTGTGGAGTTTGCATCAGGCCATTTATTCTTTGGTTTGCATAGGGAATCCGATTCATGGATTTTCAGGGAATGGGCACCCAATGCTGAAAAGATTTATCTGATCGGAGAATTTACGCACTGGCAGGAACGGGAGGAATTCCTCCTGACAAGGAAAGACTATGGTATTTGGGGAATTCGATTACCCTTTCATAAATTGAAACACGGAGATCTATATCGGTTATTGGTGTGCTGGAAAGGAGGCAGGGGCGATAGGATCCCGGCTTGGGCCAACCGGGTTGTTCAGGATAGTGATACACTGATCTTCAATGCGCAGGTTTGGGTTCCCGATGAACCATATGTCTGGAGAAGTGATAGGATCGATACATTAAAACGGCCGCCACTGATCTATGAAGCCCATATTGGTATGGCCTCCGAAGAGGACAGGATCGCCACGTTTAATGAATTCAAGGTGAATGTCCTTCCGCGAATTGTGAAAAGCGGGTATAATACGATCCAACTGATGGCTATCCAGGAACATTCCTATTACGGGTCTTTTGGTTATCAGGTATCCAGTTTCTTCGCACCCTCTTCCCGTTTTGGTACCCCGGAAGAATTAAAAGAGCTGATAGATGCCGCCCACGAACAGAACATCGCGGTAATTATGGATCTGGTCCACTCACATGCCGTGAAAAATGAAGTTGAGGGGCTCGCCCGGTTTGACGGTACTCCCTACCAATACTTTCACGAGGGTTATCGCCGCGAACACAGCGCATGGAACTCCCTGTGCTTCAATTACGCAAAACACGAGGTGCTTCACTTCCTTCTTTCAAACTGCAGATACTGGCTTGAGGAATTCAGATTTGATGGGTTCCGTTATGATGGTGTGACCAGCATGCTTTATCTGGATCATGGGCTATCACGCGATTTTACCAGCTATGAAATGTATTTTGATGGCCGGCAGGATGAAGATGCAATAACCTATCTTATACTGGCAAATAAAGTGGTCAAACAGGTGAATCCCAAGTGCATGACCGTTGCCGAAGAAATGAGTGGAATGCCGGGCCTTGCCCTATCATTTGATGATGGTGGCATTGGATTTGATTACCGCTTGGCAATGGGCGTACCAGATTATTGGATTAAAATAATTAAAGAACGATTTGATGAATCATGGGATGTTTCTGAAATATATTATGAGCTTATCAGGAAAAGGAATGATGAACAGACCATCGGCTATGCGGAATCACATGACCAGGCCCTTGTCGGAGACAAAACCATTATTTTCCGTCTTATGGACAAGGAAATGTATAATTATATGAGCCTGGGAAGTACAGATCTGATTGTTGACAGAGGAATGGCCCTGCACAAAATGATCAGGTTGATTACCATTGCAACTTCCGGAGGTGGTTACCTCAATTTCATGGGTAATGAGTTCGGTCATCCGGAATGGATAGATTTTCCACGGGAAGGTAACAACTGGTCATATCATTATGCCCGCAGACAATGGAGTCTGGCTGATCATCCTGACCTCAGATATAAATTCCTATTGGCTTTTGACCGTGAAATGATACGATTGGTCAACAGCGAACAGCTCCTGAAGAAAGAACGGCCACGCCTGCTCGCAGCGAATCAGGGGGACCAAGTGCTCATTTTCGAACGAGGCCTGCTTATTTTTGTTTTTAACTTTAATTCTGTAAAGTCATTTACAGATTATGGTTTTACCACAGAACCCGGCACATACACAATTGTCCTGAATACCGATGCCAGTGAATTCGGTGGACAGGAACTGGTGGATTCCACCATGACGTTTTACTCTTTTCTGGATTATAACACGACCTCCACGCATATGCTGAAGATATACCTACCTGCCCGATCAGCGCTGGTTTTTAAGAGGATGATTATGTAAACCACTTTATTACACCGGCAGCGATCTCACTACTATGATATAATAATTTCACGACAGGAAATTACATATAAATCGGCGCGAGCACTGTGCCGAAAAAGTAACGGCGGTCCATGAATTCCGGTGATTGCCCGAAGCGAGGACGGTCTTGTGGTTCAAATCGTTGCAGGATTGGTGTTCTATTTGTTGCTTGCATCTATTGTCGCGAGTATTGGAAACTCATTGGGACTGTGCGTCATCATTAGGAGAGGATTGTGATTCATATCCATGCCGATGATCATCATACGATCGATTCGTTAATGGAAGAGGAGTGGCTTGAGGTAAACGAGTGCGGTGGGTATGCCTCGAGTACGATACTCAATTGCCACTCGAGGAAATATCACGGTCTTTTTATTGCGAACCTTGACAATCCCGGTGGACGATTCGTTCTCCTGTCGAAATGTGAAGATTTCGTGTCTGTCGACGGTAAGGAATTACCCCTGTCGATTCATAGGTATCCCGGGGTGTATTATCCCCATGAGGGACACGCTCTGCATCGATTTGTTCTCGATCTCTTTCCTCGATTCATCTACCATATCGGCGATTCGGTCATTGAAAAAAATGTGATGTTTGTTCGCGGCGAGGATACACTCCTCTTACGATATTACGTCAACGAGGTGTCATCTCCTGTCGCACTAACGGTACGACCCCTTCTTGCGTTCCGTGATATTCACACTCTAACCGGTGAAAATGATTTTCTCAGGCCGGAGATCTGCCCGGCCGACAACGGCTTTTTCGTTACCCCATACGATGCCATGCCCACACTTTTTATCCAGGCGAATGAAATGTGTCGGTGGTACCCCGTGTCGCAGTGGTACCGGAATTTTGAGTATCCAAAGGAGCGGGACCGGGGGTTTTCGTACCACGAAGATCTCTTCATGCCGGGTGCTTTTGAGTGTGTGCTACCTCCCGGGGAAGAAATGATTTTTCGTGTCTCAATGGAAGAAGATGAGAGAAAAGTTGCTGCACTGTGGCGAAAAGAGGTTGAGCGAAGAATCAAACTCAGGGACGAAATTGAAGATACTTGCGGGAGGCGAGAATCGTTCGATGTAAAACTCCGACTGTCTTCGAGAGATTTTGTTATTCGAAACCGAAAAAACAAGCTTTCAATTATTGCCGGATACCACTGGTTTTATGAATGGGGGAGAGATGCGCTCATCAGCCTTCCGGGTCTTACCTTCCATGCGGGGAGAGTGAGCGAAGGTATAGAGATTCTCAATAACATAGGAGATCTGAGAAGGGGTGGCCTCATTCCGAATAACATATCCGAGAAGGGCGGAGAGAATGCGTACAATTCAGCCGATGCGTCGCTGTGGTACTTCTGGTGTGTGCAGGAGTTGCTTGGGTGTACGGGCAACCGTGAAGTGATAATGAAGAAGTTCTGGCCCATTTTAATCGATATCGCACATCATTTCTATTCCGGAGCAATTGAACACATCCATGTTCTGGAAAACGGTCTTGTGACTGTCGGCAGTTCGTCAACCCAGCTGACGTGGATGGATGCCATGGTCAACGGAATGCCCGTGACACCGCGCCACGGCTGTCCCGTTGAGATCAATGCCCTCTGGTTCAACGCGTTGTGTTTTATCCGGAATCTTGCCCGACAATCAGGAGAAGAGATTCCTTTCGATGTCGAAGGAGTAATTGAAAAGATAGAAGATTCATTCGATGACAATTTTTGGATACCCGGGAAGCGTTATCTTGCCGACAGGTGGATCCCCGAAGGTGATTGCAGGGATGACTCCATGCGCCCGAATCAACTTCTGGCTGTTTCGCTGCCCTTTGCCGTAGTGGCTGATCGGAAGAAGGCAGCGGACATCGTTCGGAATGTTTCTGAAAAACTCCTTACCCCCTATGGGCTGCGGACGCTGTCACCGGATGATTCGCGCTTCAAGGGACGCTATGCAGGATCTCCCGAGGAAAGAGATGCTGCGTATCACGAGGGGACGGTCTGGCCGTGGCTTCTGGGGCATTACGGAGAGGCTCTTCTCAAGACGGCGGAGGATAGGGAGTCTGCAAGAAAAACACTTTATTCTATCATGGAAGCAATTGAACGGCATCTCGGTACTGCCGGCGTGGGGTATATTTCCGAGATTTTCAACGGCGATCCGCCGTTTGAGCCATGCGGTTGCATAGCACAGGCATGGAGTATTGCCGAAGTTATTCGATTACGAACTTTGTTGAAGCGATTGATATGAGAGTACTCATGTTTGGATGGGAGTATCCTCCCTTTATAAGCGGAGGTCTTGGGACCGCCTGTTACGGCCTGACCCGGGGGCTGCTTCGAAAAAAAGTTGCGATAACGTTTGTTGTCCCCCGACTGAGTGGCGCCGAACCGCGGCAAAATCTCAGGTTCATTAACGGGAGCACAGTGCGGATAACTCAGGAGAACGGTGTGTTACTGAAACGGTTTCGCATGACACCGATCGATGCGTTTTTGCTACCTTACATGACGGAAGACTCATACAAGAGTGCTCTGAAGAAGGCGATTGACGAGATCAACGAGGTTCGACCTTTTGAGGAAGATGTTGCTTGGGAACACTACGGTCCCGACATGTGCTCGGAGGTCTTCAGGTATGCCCGGGTCGGAAGGATTGTGGCATCGCGTGAGCCGTGTGATGTCATTCACGTTCATGACTGGATGACGATTCCCGCGGGTGTCGAGGCAAAAGATGAAACAGGAAAACCCCTCGTCGTTCATATTCACTCCCTTGAGACCGACAGAAAGTTCATGCGCCTGAATGAACGCATTTACGGCATTGAACGCAGCGGTATGATGGGGGCGGATCATATTATTACCGTGAGTCACTATACGAAAAGGAAGATCGTCGGCGAGTACCGCATTCCGGAGGAAAAGGTGTCGGTCGTTCACAACGCCGTGACCCGTTCTGAGTGGCGTGAGAAGTTATACGTCAACAAAGATGATTCGCGAAAGTATGTATTATTTTTGGGAAGAATAACATCACAGAAAGGACCTGATTATTTTGTCGAGGCGGCCCGGAAAATTGTTTTGACGAACCCGGATATCCATTTCATTATGGCGGGGGCGGGTGATATGCTGGATGCAGTCAAGAGAGCGGTGATTTACTGTGGTCTCGAAGAGCATGTCCACTTCACGGGTTTTCTCAGAGGTTCGGATGTGGAGAGGGCATATGCAATAAGTGACCTCTATGTCATGCCGAGTGTGTCGGAACCTTTCGGAATTACAGCCCTTGAAGCGGTTTCATGCGACGTGCCTGTTATCATATCGAAGCAGTCCGGTGTTTCGGAAGTATTGAAAAAGTGTCCGAGAGTTGATTTCTGGAATACAGACGTCCTTGCCGATACCGTCATTGAAATACTCAGCGATGACACGCGTCGAGACGAAATAGTGAGAGCCTGCAAGAAGGAGCTCAAACAACTTAGCTGGCAGATTGCCGCCGAGAAAATTATTAATGTTTACCGGCGATTAATAGTGATATAATTATGAATATAGTTGTGATAATTTCGATGAGTTATTTGATCGTCGGAACGATAAAATATGGCTACGGGGAATGAATATCTTCATTCTCTATTCATTCAAATACTCGAGGAGAAGAGCGAAACAATATGAGTGAAATGAACTCGGTACACCATCTTTACGAGGTCAGCTGGGAGGTCTGCAATAAAGTCGGTGGCATTCATACGGTGCTGAAGACAAAGGCTGAGCAGGCTGTCCGACATTTTGGTGATAATTATGTTCTCATCGGACCCGATGTGGGGAATAATCCTGAGTTTGAAGAGACCCGGGAGGATGTCTGGGATAACATTCGACGGGACGTTACGGGTAGAAACTTGACATGCAGATGCGGCCGCTGGATTGTGGCAGGAAACCCCAGAGTCATCCTCGTCGGTCATAATAATAAATATCAGGTCGATAAGTTACTGTTTCAACTATGGCAGGATTATGGGGTAGATTCGCTGAAGGGTGGATGGGACTATATCGAACCAGTGTTGTTCAGTACTGCTGCGGGGGAAGTTATTCAGATTCTGTATCAACTGGCGGTCAGAGATGATGAAAACGCTGTAGCACAGTTCCATGAATGGATGTGCGGTGCGGGTATACTCTACATCAAGAAGGCGATACCTGAAATTGCTACGGTGTTTACAACCCACGCAACAATACTCGGGCGATCTTTTGCCGGAAGCGGTGGTGATATTTACAGCAGCATTGAAGACATTTCCCCGACAGAGATGGCGGCAAATTTGAACATCACGGCAAAACATTCCATGGAATCCGTTTCGGCGCGCGAGACAGACTGTTTCACGACGGTAAGCGATATCACAGCACAGGAAGCATCTCACTTTCTCCAGAGAAAACCACAGGTGGTTTTGCCGAACGGAGTAAATATCGGCGACATTCCCGACTGCAAAGAACAGCAGAGATGCATTAGTGAAAAGCGTCGAATACTACTCGATTTTGCGTCAAAGTTTCTTCAGGAGAAACTCATCGACGCACATACAAAATTCTTTCTTATTTCGGGTCGATATGAATTTCGCAACAAAGGTATAGATCTGTTTCTCGAATCATTGAAAAGGATCAATGATTATCTGAAAGGGACAAATGACCAAAAGAGAGTCGTGGCGATTGTGGGTGTTATCGGTGGACATTTCGGCATCTCGAATGAGACTCGTCAAATTTTGAAAAGTGCCGAGGTTCAACGTACCGGTATTTCCCGGATATGTACCCATCAGCTTCGTGACCCTCAGCATGATCCCATATGGAATGCATGCAATAGCTTGGATCTGTTGAATCGTCCGGAGGATCCGGTGAAAATAATCTTTATGCCCGTGTATCTTGACGGGTATGACGGGCTCATTAATTTGCCGTATTATGACGTCTTGATCGGGTGTGATCTTGGCGTCTTTCCTTCGTATTACGAACCGTGGGGATATACTCCTTTGGAGAGTGCAGCGCATTGCGTGCCCACGGTGACGACCGATCTGGCCGGTTTCGGTATCTGGGTGAAAAATACATTTCACAATAACAGCAAGGGCGTAATCATTCTTGATTACCGTGGCAGATCGCATGAGCAGATCGTGGACTGTCTCAGCGATCATTTCACAAAGCTCCTAGACTGGTCTGAGGACGAAATGTCGGCGCAGCGCGAACAAGCCCGGATGATAGCGGAAAAAACAGATTGGCAAGAATTCTACATACACTATCTGCACGCCTATGCGAGAGCGGTGAAAAAGGCAACAAGCCGGATGCATATACTGGATACCAGTGCCTATAGCCGCGAGATCTACTATACAGGAACGGATTCTCTTCAACCGCGGTTCAAGAATTTCAGTGTTATTGCAGAACCGCCGGAAAATCTCAAGTCTCTCAAAGAAATAGCTTACAATATCTGGTGGACGTGGAGTCCAGAGATACAGGAGTTGTTTGCACAGCTCGATCCGCAGTTGTGGGCCGATGTTTCCAATAACCCGATAGAGCTGCTCGAACGGGTGAGCACAGAGCGATTCCAGGAGATGGCGGAGAACGATGCATACATGAAACTCTACAACTGGGCATTGTCGCTTATCGAAAATCGAATGAAAGACGGGGAATTTCCGCTGGAAAAAAACTCTATTATATCACAGGAAAATCCGGTGGCCTATTTTTCAACGGAATACGGATTCCATGAGAGTCTCCCCATTTACTCCGGAGGGCTCGGTATCCTCTCGGGTGATCACTTGAAATCGGCAAGCAATATGAACATGTCTATGGTGGGTATCGGCCTCTTGTATAAGAATGGGTACTTTTCTCAGGCGATAAGTAAGGAAGGAAACCAGATAGCACTGTACCCTGATAACGACTTTTCACGGCTGCCTGTTCGGATCTGTGAAAATGAGGATCAGGAACCCGTCAAAATACATGTCGATCTGCCGGGCCGTAAGCTATATGCCCAGGCTTGGCGAGTGGATGTCGGAAGGATCACACTGTATCTCCTCGACACGTATGTACCCGAAAACAGTCCTCAGGATATGCAGATTACCTCACGGCTGTATGGGGCTGATCAGCGTCTTCGGATTGAACAGGAAATCATGCTCGGGATCGGTGGGGTGAGACTTCTCGATGCCCTTGGAATAGAACCCTCCCTCTATCACCTCAACGAGGGCCACAGTGCATTCCTGCTTCTCGAACGCATACGGAGGCTGATGGAGAAGGACGGTCTCAATTTTTATGAAGCGCGTGAGGTGGTAAAGGCAAGCTCGGTGTTTACCACACACAGTCCTGTTGAAGCCGCGAATGAGCGATTCGAAGAATCCCTGATGAAAAGTTATTTTTCCGACTATATTAACAATTATGGGATCTCATGGGAGACATTCTGGGAACTCGGCCGCGAAGAGCCGGGTGAAGGGAAGCCATTTTTCATGAGCGTTCTTGCGTTTAAACTGAGCTGTTTTTCAAATGCTGTCAGCAAACTCCACGGCAAAGTTGCCAGAAAAATGTGGAAAAACGTATGGTCGGGCTATGAAGAAGATGAAATCCCGATTCTGGATATTACCAATGGTGTTCATATACATTCGTGGGCCGCACCTGAAATGAGAGACATTTATGAAAGATACCTTGGAATTGATTGGTACTCAAGGGAGTTTGACAGGTTAAACTGGGAGAAGGTCGATGAAGTTCCCGATAAGGTCCTGTGGCAGGCCCACACGGATCTTAAGTACAAAATGGTGGACTACCTGAAGAAACGAATTTCGTGTGACTGTGAGCGTGAAGGGGTATCTCCCCGGTTGATCCGGGATAAGGTGGCGATGCTCAATCCGAATGCTCTTGCTATCGGATTCGGTCGACGTTTTGCGGCGTATAAACGCGCGACACTGTTATTTGCCGATCCTGAAAGGTTGCTGAGCATTTTGGAAGCGGCGGAGGTGCCCGTACAAATTATATTTTCGGGAAAGGCCCATCCCAATGATGACACAGGGAAGAAACTTATCAAACAAATCCATGATTATGCTTTTGAAGATAAATTTATGGACAAGATTTTCCTCATTGAGAACTACGATATGGAAGTGGCCCGCTACATGGTGCGGGGTGTCGATGTATGGCTCAATAATCCCATCAGGCTTCGAGAGGCGAGCGGTACGAGTGGCATGAAAGTCGTCATTAATGGCGGGTTGAACTGCAGTATTCTGGATGGTTGGTGGGATGAGGCGTACCAGGACGATAACGGATGGGCAATCGGTGAAAGACGGGAATATACTAATCGGGAGACACAGGACATCGCCGATAGTGAAAGTCTCTATGACCTTCTAGAGAAGGAAATCATCCCGATGTTCTGCAAGACAAACAATGACGGAATGCCGGAACAATGGCTATATATGATGAAACAGTCGATCAAGACACTTGTGCCACAGTTCAATACTCACAGGATGCTCAGGGAATATTATGAAAAAATGTATCTCCCTGCAGCGAGACGGTCTACATCGCTCAAGGCACAGCAGTATGGACGGGCCAAGGCCTTGTCTGACTGGAAGATGAAAATAGCGTCCAGATTTTCAACCGACCACATTCGCTGGTTCAGGGCGAAAGGTTTCAGTGGAGATCGTGTCGATATGGGTAAGTCGTTTGAGATCGAAGCCGGTGTTGATCTCGGGAAACTTGCAGAGGAGGAAATGAGAGTCGAGCTCGTGGTACTCGAATCTGACGAGAAAGATGAATTGGTGAATACCACCGTAATACCCATGGAAAAGATATCTGCCGATGATGCGGAAGGTACCGTTATTTATTCCGGTATTTACGAGGCCACGAAATCGGGTAAATTCAAATACGGCATCAGGGCGATGCCATGGCACCCTGATCTCCTTGTGTATCAGGAAGTAGGTCTGGTGCATTGGGCATAATACAAAGGGAGGATGAGTTGTGAAAATGCAGGAAGTGAGACAGATTGCCAGACAGTGGGGTGTTGACATACGAGTCGGGCGATCAAAACAGGATATTATTCGCGATATTCAGGTCAAGGAGGGATATTCGCCATGTTTTAGAACGCGGGAAAACTGTGATGAACTCACCTGCCTGTGGCGAAAGGACTGCGTCGGAGAATAAGTGCCAAGCGTTTGGGTAAAAGAGGATTGCAATGCCGTTGGTAACACTTTATTTTCAGCTTCATCAGCCGTTCAGACTCCATCCGGACAGAGATAAATATCTCTGGGAAGAAATGAACAGAGAAGTGTTCATGAAAGTTGCCTCGAAATGCTATCTGCCCGCCCTGTCGATGTTTGAAGAAGTCATCACGCGGTATGAAAATTTCAAGATTACTCTCAGTATGTCCGGGACGTTCCTCGAGCAGGCTGAACTGTATCAGGCTGATATCATAGCAGTGCTTCAGAGACTGCTTGATGCCGGTAGAGAGAAGAATCAGATTGAATACCTCGACGAGACATACTATCATTCCCTGACCAGTCTTTTTTCCGACAAAAACAAGCAGGAGTTCAAAGATCAGGTATCGCTCCACCGCGATAAAATGCGCACCCTCTTTGGAGTCAAGCCCACAGCATTCAGAAATACGGAGCTGATGTTCAACAATGATATCGCTGCCACTGTTCACGATATGGGGTACCGAGCGATCTTTTGTGAAAAAAGAGACGACATGTTCTCCGGAAGTAGCCATCCTGTCTCTCCGAATGCAGTCTTCCGGGCAAAGGGAAGCAATCTCGTCGTCATCCCGCGAAACAGAGATCTGAGTGACAATATTGCCTTTAGATTCCCTCGCCATGTGGTGACGCCGGAAGAGTATGCTGAAAGCATCGCCAAAATCGATGGCGAAGCGGTAATGCTCGGCTATGATTTCGAACATATTGGAGAACACATCTGGGAGGATAAGGGTATTTTTGATTTCTGGAAAAAGCTGCCGGACTCCCTTACCGTTCATCCCGGCATCGAAATGGCAAACCCGACGGAGATTGCGGACAGATATGCCGATGTAGACTGCCCCGTCGTGGACATCGCAGGATTGTCGACCTCCTCATGGGCTGATGCCACACGTGATACCTTCGGCTGGCTCGGAACGTATACACAATTCGAACTTTTTCAGGATATAGAGAACCTGGAACCGCACGCCCGGAGGGCAGGGGGAGACTTGTTAACCCGGTGGAGACATCTCACAACGTCGGACCATGTCTACTTTTTACATGAGAGAATAGGCGAGGATCACGCCGTTCATTCATATTTCAACCCCTACGGAGGGTCCATTACGCAGGCTGCTCATATTCTCACTCGAAAGATAGATACTTTTGAGGCTGCTCTCAAACGGTTCGAGATCTTGAAAAAGAGTGAACGCACAGTGGTCATGCTCATAGCACCGGAGACAGGCAGACTGCCCGAACAGATGGGACCATTGTCATGCTTTATTACGGGAAAGAGCGGTGGGTTGGGCGAAGTTGTATCCGCTCTGTGTGAGGGACTCGTCGAAAGAAATATCGATGTTCATCTCACGACCCTTAATCTCAAGAAACGATTTCAACGAGAATCTCACATTGATGAAGAGGCGTGGCGTGAAATGAGATACAGCACCGACTCGGATAAGATTCATCTTGTGAGTTCGTCGATCTTTGCGGGGCTGTCAGGGGCATACGCGGGAGACCCAAGGATGAATGCGGCGGAATTTCAGAAAGAGGTGGTCAATAACATCATCAAAGATGTGAGGGGGAAGAGAGGGGGAAAACTCATCGTTCACAGTCACGACTGGCTGGCAGGCGGAACAATTACGGCGTATGCACGATCGCGAAACATTCCCGTTCTGCATACCGTCCACAACAGCTTTACGGGACATGTTCCTCTCGAACAACTTTTCGGAATCGATCTGGCCGGACTGTCAGACTATCTGTATTTCTCGGAAGATCAGGGAAAACGATGTGTCGATTGTCAGGCGACTGCAATAAAGAACGCAACACTTATCAATTTTGTCGGCCAGCGATTTATGGAAGAAGTGATAAACAATTACTTTTCGGATAGATACATCGTTCCGCCAAGTGTTCGTCAGGAGGTGACAGAAAAATATTACCACGGTGCGGCTCTTTCCATCATTAATGCCCCTTCCCATGCCATGTATCCCGAGAATTGTGAATTTCTTGTGAGGCGGTATGGTCCTGAAGATGACGTTATGGCCGCGAAAAGGGAAAACCGTGTTGAATTCCAGAAAAGAACGGGGCTTGCCGCAAATCCCGACGCAATTCTCTTTTACTGGCCTTCGCGGCTCGATCCTTTACAAAAAGGTGTCGATCTTCTCGAGGATGTCCTGCTGAAATTTGCCATAGAACATGGTGATGTGCAATTTGCCATTGTTGCAGATGGTGTAGGGAGTGATAAAATCCATGAGGAGACGATGGGACGCATTGCATGGGCATCGGGAGGTAAAATTGCGTATCTACACTACGACGAGGAATTATCTATGCTCGGCTTTGCTGCGGCAAGTGATGTGTTCGGCGCGTCTCTGTATGAACCTTGCGGACAGATAGATCAAGTGGGCAATATCTTCGGCGCGACGGCAACCAATCGTGATACGGGAGGCTACCACGACAAAATCAGGGAGCTACGATTGAAGATCGAAGGTGCACCGCAGGATGTCGGTAACGGGTTCCTCTTTCGGGATTATGACTCACGTGGTCTCTGGTACGGTCTTGAAAGAAGTCTGCGATTCCATCGACATCCGATAGCGATTCGAAAGCCGCAAATTAAAAGAATCATGAAAGAGGCACGGGTAGAGTATGATTTAAATCGTATGATTGCCGAATATGTCCGCTTATATGAAAGGCTCAATGGAAATAAACCCCTGTCCTGATTACGCTGTATTTTCAGTGCACTTTCCAGTTTAGAGATTTCATGATTTTGTTTCTCCTATCTGTCGCGCTTTTTCATCCCACACCCGAATAAGATAGTCTTTGTGTTCTTCGAATGTTAACGCTTGTTCTTCGACGAGAACCTCCGCTTCTTGAGAGGACATCTCCCAGCTCTGTCTGACAAAAGACGCTACACGTCCATGATACAGGGGGGTCATCAGATCGACAAGCTTGTTGCGATTTGTCTTCCATGCATGGAAGGTTGCGGCGAGTTCATAGAGGATTTGTGCCCAGGCATCGGTAGCAATATGGAAATGTTCTGAGTCGAGTTCTGCCGCTTTTTTGATATGTGTAAAGCACGGTTTACTGAATATGTTTTTCCATAAAACAGAAAAGTGCTGGTAACCGATTTTGAAATTTTCAATCATTCCGTCGAGATTGATGTTGATTGCTTCCGGTTCCTGGCCTCCCGTGAATCCGAAAGTTTCAACGGGAATACTTCCCTTTGTGTTCTTCCAGTACTCTTCGTTTTCCTCCATCAGGGAAAATACGGTCCAGATAACCTGACGAAACATGGGGGCAAGGTGTTGAGCCGGGTCTTTTGCATCATGGATTTTTACACCGAGGTTTGACTGACAGATTTTAAAGTTCTGCGTAATAGCATTTGTGGTCATCCAGATGTCGATCCCGAAGCGGGCCACGTCGGTTTCCCATACTTCCTGTTCAGTATAATATTTTGTCACATCCTTCGAAAGTGCGAATTCTCCGCCAATCGGCTGTCGGATGCGCTTCCCATAAAGTGCCCTCGTCAGGTTATATACTATGTTGTTTGTGATTGTCCCATCGTACTTGTGTCGTTCATAAACGGGTGATACGAATTGGAACCCCTTTTCGAGCACCGGCTCGATCAGGTATTTTACCCAGTCAGGGGTGATGCTGCGAAGGTCGGAGTCGACAACAGCGCACGCCTTGACGTCGAGTCTATTTGCCGTTTCAAAAACCGAACGGAGCGCGGTTCCCTTGCCCGCCGGTCCCCTGTATATTGTTACAACTTTCTCCTGCCATGGTTTAATCTGAAAGTCTCGGGCGACTTCTCGGGTGTCGTCGGTTGATCCGCCGTCGGCAATAAAGATCACGCTTCTTTTGTCCTTGTAGTTTTGAAAGAGTCCGTGGGTGACCTTTCGGATGACCTGCTCGATGGTTTTCTCGTTATTGTAGCAGGGTATGCCGATCAAGATGTCGGCAGATTCTATTTCTTCAATTCGCTTCGCACCGTAGGCTCTCAAAGCCGTATCGTAATGCATAACCCTTGTCCTTGGTCCTTTTAATAAGATTATTGAACATTACCATAGTGTTAATTTATTTTCTTGTGCTGCGGTGTGCCGGAGGAACATCAGTGGTTCGATTTCACCCTGGGGTTGTATCTCCCGTTTTTTGGGGCATTCAATGCCTTTGCGGATACCCCCGGCGTTGCGCGCGGCGCGGCAGTTCATTTTCACCATACTCGCTTCAGACGGGAACACCCGTATTCCGTTATCCGGTGCGACATCATGCATGGCGGTCTGAGACCTATGCGCCTGCTGTTTCTCCGCGAAACCGATTCATTGTATCATCCGGCCGACCCTGCGATGGATCATGTCGTTGTGGAAAGTTTGTATCGTATTCTCAAGACACCGTTGTCAAAACTCCATGAAATAATTCTGAATTGACCGATATCCTTTGAGCTGTCAACATGAAGACTGATACAGGGAATGGCATCATAGTCGCCGACTCTGACAATTCTCAGCTCGTCGCCGACCTCATCCGGCAGTCTCTTGAGGGTAAAACGTGTTGTTGCTTCTTCACGTGAGATGTATTCTTCCGTTATCGGTATGTCGGCCCGGATGATCTCGTTGACACGCTCTTCAACCGCATTGATTTCCTGTACCGTCGGGGCGCGAGCCAGGTGATAATCGCACTTTGACTTTTTCTTTTCAATATGAGCACTGAAGCAACGGCCGCAGTCAAACATCCGTACCATTGTCTGGTTCAGGATGTGCTCCGCCGTGTGCATTCGTGTTTTGGGATCATGTTCCTGCGTCATGTTTGTAAACTGTTCCCTCGAAAATATTTTTGTCCGGGGAATAAGGAGTCTCAGATTGTGGTGTCGGGCTGAAAATCTTCCTGTTCTTTAATCTTTGATTGTTGAGCCGATCTTCAGCGTGACCTGCCAATACGCAACTTTTCCCTCTTCGATGTATCCCCGTGTTTCAATCACTTGGAACCATCGCATGGTTTCGATGCTCTTCGATGCTTTCGCAAGGGCGTTTTGAACCGCATCTTCCATACTTGTCTTGGATGATCCCACAATCTCAACTAGTTCATACACGTGCTCCGGCATGATGAAATATCTCCTTTCTCTGGTTAATCATGCTGATGGCTGTGTTGATGAGCCTCAGGACCGAAATAGAGAAAGCTGAAGCTCTTCAGCAACGATCGCAGTCTTTCAACATGGGCTAAATCGGTAGTCTGTTTTGCCTTCATCGCATAGATAAGAATTTCGTGAAGCAGCCGTAGTTCTTCCATGTACTTTTTGTATTTTCCCGCGTGTTCCTGTGATACAGGCTTGATCCGCTGGGTCATGAAGTACTGCGTGACGATGTGTTGAATCTGTGTTGCATGGGTTTCCTTGTTAGTAATCCATCGAACAAGTTGATTGTAGTTCTTGTCGGCAGCCGTGGAAAGCTCCATAATCGATTTTATGGATTTTTCGACGGTTGTTATATGTTCAGAAACCTGTCTGATTCGCATTCCGTCGTCATAAATTCCGCAGGGTATTTCACAGTGGGCAAAAGCGAGGGAAGCGCTCATGAGGAACGCGAGAAAAACGATACTGATAACGGTCTTCTTTTTCATGGAAACCCACCTCCCTTGAATGGTAAATGTTAACGGTTTGATGGATACCCGAAAACCCCGCAGCATCTTTCGTACAGGTGATTCAAAGGTGGTGTATCGATCCGGTAAAGACACAGTTATCTGAAGATTATGATGGTTTCAGTTGTCGGCAATAGATTGTTTCGTATGAAAGTTATGTCGGGGCTCGAGCTACTTTTTACCCTTCAGCCAGCCATCGATCTCCGCCGCCTGAAATTCTTCCTGATGCAACGTCAGGTCCATTTTCATGACCAGTCCTGCGTGTCTATTGAACTCAGAATTTTTTGCCAGTGTCAAATGTCGTTTTCGGGAAGCCTCGATGTCTTCGAGGGCCTTCTGAAGGGCTGTACCGATTGCCGCGCTCCTGTCGATTTTCCCGGGCCTGAAGCGTGGTACGGCGCCGTCTTCGGCGACTGCTTCGGCAAAAAGGGCAATGTGTTTCATCTTTTCCATGGCCTGATCCATGAGGTTCCACCCTCTTGTACCCTTCGCCTGGAACGTCCAGGACATTCGCAGGTGCTGCAGCATTTCGTTGTATTTTTTTACACACTCCTTTTGCAGTCGTTCGAGAAAAGCTTCCGGCAGTTCATTGTCGGCTGCGGGCAGAGAGCGGGCATCTTTTTTGCTCAGTTTGCCGAGCAGCCGCTGAAAACGCTGCGCATGAATGGCTGATTCCCATGCCTCTCGTTGGAGTACCCGTTTGGTATGAGGATCCTTAACCTTTTCCGCCTCTCCATTATAGTGGGGAATCAGCGCCAGTTCATACTCAATGTACGATTGAAGGATTGTTGCGCGATTCGTTGGATCGTAGGGATACGGGGCCGGTTTGAAATTGGGTTCACCGCCGAGTTGGCAGATGATCATGCCGAGCCAGTGCATGTGCCACATTTCTTCCCGCGACCTCGACAGTAAACTGGCGCCCATGGGTGTATCCTCTCCTTCCTGGTACGCGTGAATGAGGTATCGTAACGCTGCGGCATGTTCATCGGTGAAATCACGATTAAGCATGGCGATCATATCTTTTTTATTCATAGCAGGCCTCCTGTCGTGATTCTTATGATTGCATGACGCTCACGGGCGCTTTGTTGATGTACTTTAAAGTTTTCTGTTGCTGTGGATTATTGCCAAGGTACGAGACTGTTCTGTCATTAATGAAATATCAGTTACTATATTACCGTAATTTTATTACATTGTCCAATATCATCTCTTACCCGCGAGGTACTGTGCTTCTTCTTTCCCTTTTTCTTCGTTGACAAAGCAGAGAATAAATCCGCCGAGAACAAAAAGGATTGACACTGAAGAAATACTGACGCGTGATGCGAGGGTATCCTCGAAGCCTAACGATCGGACCACAATGGCCACGGTGCCGATGAGTACGGGGCCGAGAACCACGGAAAATTTTCCGATCATGTTGTAAAAGCCGAAATACTCCGCCGATTTTTCCCGTGGGGTTATCTTCGCATAGAATGAACGACTGAGGGCCTGGATGCCGCCTTGAACCAGGGCTATGGAAATGGCCAGAATGAATAAATCCTGTCTGTCCCGCATGAAAGCTCCCCAAATGGAAACAAAAATATAGACTGCGATAGCCAGAAAGATCGCGTTCCGCGTTCCGATCTTCCCGCCAAGCCAGCCGAAGCCGATAGCCGCCGGAAACGCAACGAATTGCGTAACGAGAAGCGCAAGGAGAAGATCTCCGGAGGCAAAACCGATTGAGAGCCCGTAATCGACAGCCATTCTGATAATTGTATCCACTCCATCCATGTACAGCCAGTAGGCGAGGAGGAAGAGAAAGATCATTTTGAGGTGGCGTATTTCCCGAAAGGTGGCCCGAAGCTCACGCAATCCGCCGGCCATGGCGGAAAAGAGGGGTTTCCCCCTCTCGGGGGCGGGTTCCTTTACAAAGAGGAGTATGGGAATGGAAAAGACAGTCCACCATATTCCGACGGACAGAAAGGAAAATTTCACCGCTTCAGACGCGTCGGTAAATCCGAACAGTGCTGGCTTGCTGACCATGATAACGTTGATGGTGAAGAGGACACCGCCACCGAGATAGCCAAGGGAGAATCCGAGGGACGAGACAAAATCCAGTTGTTCCTCTGGGGCGACGAACGGAAGAAGAGAGTCATAAAAAATGTTTCCCCCTGAAAACCCTACGATTGCGATAATGTAGAGAAAGATTCCCAGTTGCCACTCGCCCTGTGCGACGACATACAGGGCTGATGTCATGACAGCGCCCATGAAAAGAAAGAATGTGAGAAACCTCTTTTTCGCAGATCCTCGATCTGCAGCGGCACCAAGGATGGGGGCACAGAGGGCGACAAGAATTCCCGAAAATGAATTGGCGAATCCCAGTCGAGCCGTACTCGTAATGGGGTCAGTGGCATAGCAGCAGTACTGCTTGAAAAAAACGGGGAAAAAACCGGCCATGACTGTCGTGGCAAATGCCGAATTGGCCCAGTCATACATTGCCCAGCTGATGATTGTTTTTCTGTTGTTGTCTTGATTTTGCATGAAAATGATATGGGTGACAATTATTGTACAGTGCCGCAGGGTTAATGACCGAGAAACATATTCATTGCTATGCCTTACGTACCATATTTTTCTTGACATCGCCACGGGATTAATTAACCATGCTCGGGACGTGTGTTCAGCATCCAGTCTCATGCGGGAAGTTTCAACCAGTGTTGCCATGACACTGCATTACCCCTGACAGGATGCGTAAACATGAGAGAACCTTCTTTTTTACGTATTGATAATTTACGGTTCTATGTCTGATAAGACTCTTACAATAGCCCGATTGATATCAGGCGGATTGATTATAAATTATCACTGCACTTCGGCCTGCCGTCATTGTCTCTATCGGTGTAGTCCACGGTGGCCCAGGGAATATATTTCTCCCGATGTGACATGGAAAAATCTCCTGATGATCCGTGATCTGGGCTGCAGTAAAATCCACATTGGCGGGGGAGAACCGCTTCTCAATCCCGATTGCGTTGTTTCTGTCCTCGATCTGGCACACGAAGCGGAGGTTGATATTGACTACGTCGAGACGAATTCGTCGTGGTACCGGGGTCACGACGAGGCGTGTGTGCTACTGGATAGACTTTCCGCGAAGGGACTTTCGACACTGCTTGTTTCTATCAGCCCATTTCACAATGAACATATTCCGTTTTATAAAGTAAAAGGGGTAATCGCGGCATGTCACGAGGTAGGTATTGCGGTGTTTCCATGGATAGCAGCGTTTGTCTCAGATATATGTACGTTTGATGTGATGACGCCTCATTCATTGGAGGAATATCAACGGCACTTCGGTGAGGAATATGTGGAACAGCTTCCCCGCCGTTACTGGATCTCACCGGGCGGTCGTGCGCTGGAAACGTTTGGCAGATTTACCGAGGCCAAGACATTGAATGCAATCATTGATGCGAGTGCTGGGGGGTGCAAGGAACTTGCACAGGTCAGTCATTTCCATGTTGACCTTTTCGGGAATTACATTCCCGGGTTGTGTGCGGGATTGTCCATACGCACGAATGATCTCGGAAAACCTCTGGACCCGGAGAAGTATCCGATAATTACGGGTCTCTATGCCGGAGGTATTGGAACACTGACAGCATATGCTGCCAGAGAGTATGGATTCACTCCGAAAAAGAGAGGGTATAGCTCAAAATGCGAGCTATGCTATGAGATCAGACGGGCTTTGGTGGTGGAAAAAGGAAGCAATTCGGAGGAAATTCCACCCCATGGACATTACCGATACGGGTAATGCCTGTCAGGATGCGAGGGATTAACTGTTCAGCCTGTCCTGAAAAATGTCAACCTCAAAAAAATGTTCCACGAGATTGCGGGTAAAAAGCACAAACTCCTGATCGCAGTATTCGCATTTAACAAACGGCCATTGAACAACAACAAGTTTGTGTGTCCCGTTTACCGGACAATGCCCGTTTATCTTGAAGTATTCCTGATATTCTTTCATGGACCGACTACGTTGTTACGATGATCAAAAAAGAAATCCATGCGATTGTAGAGCATTTCATGTGTCTCCTTCCATTGAAATGCAAGATCGTAATTCTTGATGCCCTTCGAGTCGTTTTCTCGCACCTGTTTCTTCAGGACATACCATGCCAGAAGTGTTTCCATGACCCACTTGAACATCTCGTCGTCGTAGTTGCCTGTATTTAGGGCATCTTCTATGCCAATCTGAGTCTGACAGGATTGACAACACATTCCACCCCGTGCAATCGTGCCGATAGTTGTATTGATGAATTGCCCGCATGTCGGGCAGGGAAATGTGATTGTATGTTGATTGTGTTCGTTCATGGGCTTATCCTCACACATCCTTCATTTTTTATTGCTTTAACCATTCCTTTCGTTATTTCCTTAAACAAAATGAAAAGTTTTGACGATAAGGAAAATCCTGATTTTAAGGTTCAAAAATCCTTATATTTTCATAAGGGAAAGGAATCCCCTTGTGAACAGCCACACACTGTAGAAAAGTAGCGTAACCATCTATGATATAAAGTAGTTGTGTTTTTAATCCTGGCAAAACCGCCATTTATTGTAATATATTAGTCGACATCATCCGGAAGGTGTAAGCGTGTCGAAAAACAACTGTGCAGGGCATGCATCGTCACACAGAGTGCTCCTGTCTGTGGACTTAACGGTGTGACCGGTATCTCATCGATTATGCCCTCAGCTTTCACGGCATCCATACAACTGCTTCGGCTCCTTTCGGTCGTGCGAGAGCTTTGGTGCTTTTAGATCGAAGTAATTGTGAAGGTGCAGGGGGAAGCGAATGTGTCTAGTGAACTGCAGGGCGAGTACACTCCCCGCGGCGTGCTGCGGGAAGCGTCCATTTTGCCGTATCACTTGTCATTTTTCCGGGCGCGAGCCTAAAGAGATATAATGGAAAATACTAGGTGTCACGATTGGTGATACGATAGACGAAATAAAAAGTGTTGAGTAAGGCGGCTGTCGTTTGAGATGAAGGTGTGTGATAGTAGCGGATATAAATTTTGATATAGGTGAAGCAGAGTATGAATGTGGATCTATTGGCGGTAAAGCCTTTTGAGATTTGTACGGTACGGCCCCCGACAGAGAATTATGGGTTGTCGTTCAGACTCACGCGGAACTGTTACTGGAACAGATGCAAATTTTGCAGGGCGTATAAATTCGGCGCAGGTTTTTCCCGTCGATCTCTTGATGAGGTGAAGAAAGATGTGCAGCGGGCAAAGCTCATTGATAATCTCCTCGAGTGCGAGGGTGTCGGCCTCGGGACCGATTTCACTGAGACGGTGTTTACCCGAGTCGGTGAGCTTGTCGGAAAAATCAAGCGCCTTCAACAGGAGGCCGGTATTGTCGAGGAACTCGAGAAGGAGAGGGAGGTGCCCGATAATCTCGCTCCGGGTGCGGCGTGGTATCTTTCGTGGTATAAAGATACCTTTACCCTGGAAGACTGTGTCAACCACGTCCTCTCCTGGCGCCTCGGAAGAGGCGAAACTTGTTTTATGGGTGATGCCGACTCACTAGTGTTAAAACCTGATTTCATGGCTGGGGCAATAGACTGTATTCGGACACATTTTCCCTCGATCCGGCGGTTTACTGTGTACGGCAGAACGAAAACAGCAGCAAAAGTTCGATCTCTTGATGACCTCAAGGCCTTCCGTGCGGCGGGTCTCAACAGGGTCCACTATGGCTTGGAGAGTGGTGCCGATACGGTTTTGGATTTCATTAAAAAAGGTGTCACGAAAGAAGAACATATTGAAGGAGGACTGAAAACCAACGAGGCGGGACTGTCCTGCTCCGTGTACGTGATGCCCGGTCTTGGAGGTACGGTATGGTCCGAGGATCATGCCCACGAAACGGCCGACGTTATTACGAAGATATCCCCTGACTATGTGCGCCTGAGGTCTCTTCAGGTGTTTTCATATACTCCTCTCGGCGAGGCAATGCGAAAGGAGGAGTTTACAGAGGCAAATGAAGAGCAGGTGGTCCGGGAAATCAGAACTATGGTGGAGGAGATCGATACGGAAGCAGAGGTGATAAGTGACAGTGCTGCGAATCTACTCAATGTCAACGGGAAATTGCCTGAGGACCGCAATACGATGCTGCGTGAAATCGATGATTATCTTGCCCTGTCAAAGAGAGAGAAACTCATGTTCAGTCTTCAGTCGAGACTTGAATCGTTTATGGGACAATACTGCGGTATAACAAAAGAAATATACGATGTGCTACGTCCGTTTATCGCAAACGAGAAACTTGATGTAATGCTCATGTCTGATGAACAGATGGGAGACGTTATCGCATTGGTACGTTCACGGCTCGTGCCGTAACGGAAGAAAATAGTGCCGGATTAACGCGTGTCGTATCAGTTGTAGTTTACTCCTCTACGAGGGATGGTGACGATGGAAGAAACGGCAAAGACACTCATTACGCTCGGCATTCTGTTTATCGTCGGTCTCGCCACTGATTGGATAGGAAGTCGCAGTCGCCTGCCGCGGGTGACGTTGCTCTTGCTGTTCGGTTTTGCCATTGGTCCTGCGGTTCTCGGCTTTCTGTCCCCCGTCGACGGCAAGTGGTACGCTCTCGTTACTGACATGGCGTTGATCATGGTTGGATTCCTACTGGGAGAAAAATTGACAATTGCCTCGCTTCGCCAGCACGGCAGAGCGGTACTGTGGTTTTCAGTGATGGAAGTGCTGGCGACGGTTCTTGTCGTCATGGTCGGGCTCCTTCTGTTCGGTGTTTCGATTGAGATTGCCCTCTTGCTTGCGGGAATAGCCACCGCGACCGATCCGGCCGCAGTGACCGACGTGGTTCGTGAAACGGGAGCCCGGGGTGACTTTCCCGATACACTGCTCGGTATTGTTGCCGTCGACGACGTGTGGGGTCTCATTGTTTTTTCGCTTCTCTTTTCGGCATCGCAGGTATTCGCCGGTCATGGTGATCTCGCCGCAACCCTCACGCATGGTGTTTGGGAACTTGCAGGTGCTGTCTTGGTCGGGTGTGCCCTCGGAATACCCATGGCATATATGACCGGGAGAATCAAACCGGGTGAGCCAACGCTTGTCGAGGCGCTGGGTGTCGTATTTCTCTGCGGAGGCATTGCGATCTGGCTTCGTGTGTCGTTTCTTCTTGCATCAATGGTGCTCGGATGTGTCGTTGCAAATCTCGCACGTCACCATACGCGGCCCTTTCATGCAATCGAGGGAATTGAGTGGCCCTTCATGGTGCTTTTCTTCATCCTTGCTGGCGCGTCGCTTGAAGTTCGAACCCTGCTGTCTGTTGGCATGATCGGTATGGGGTACATCGTGCTCAGGATTGCCGGGCGATTTGTCGGCGCGTGGTGCGGCGGCAGGCTCATTCATTCGGAACCGGTCATGTGTCGTTGGATGGGGCTGGCGTTACTGCCCCAGGCGGGAGTTGCGCTCGGCATGGCGCTGATGGCAGCGGAACGCCGTCCCGAAGTGGCAAAGATTGTCCTGCCTGTCGTCATTGCATCGACCGTTTTGTTTGAGGTTCTGGGGCCCGTGCTTACAAGGATCGGGCTCGAGAAATCGGGAGCGATCCGTCACAGGTGAGAGGACTATTCTCCCCTATTGTTACGCTGGCGCACATCCTGTCGCCACGGATTTAGATACTGGCGGCATCCTGTGCCGACCAAGAGCATTGACCGGTAATAATCGCCCTGTTTTCCCGCAGTCATGACGAGTTTGCAGATATACCGCTTTCCGTTCCACTCAAGGAGCGGACATGTCTCTCCCCGTGCAACAACCTCGGGGTACATGGATTTACAGAACGAGCAGGGCTTTTGGATACAACAGTATCCGCAGCCGACACATTTTTCCTGTGGTCGTATTCTTCCCATCATTATGACATCCCCTCGGGTCTGGTTTCCCATGCCCTGCAATGAGAGAAAAAATCGTCAGGTCTGTTGGCGGTGCCTCCGGTTTTACCGTAGAGAAAAACTGCGTCAATCACAGTTCGTAGAGGGTTTCGTCAACCTGCGGAAGAGGTATCCTGCTTTTTGTCTTACCTCGTACCCCCAGAATGAAGGGATCTTCGTTTTTCAGGAGGTCTCCCATTTCTTCCTCGATCTTGTCCGGGTCCTCCCCCTTTTCAATGCGGCTCAGAGCTTCCTCCATGCCAGCGCTCAGATTGAGACCGGTCGCCTCGGTCAGTTTTCTCATCAGCGTTGCAGCTTGCCGCGGGTCTTCTTCATCGATCCTGTCGGCTTCTCGTGTGAGTATCTCCATAGCTTTTTCCATCTTGGATTCGTCTATCGGGGGCATATCCTCGTCCGATTCTTTTCTGTCGGACGAGAGTGTCGAAAATACGGACATCTGCCGTTGCAGCTTTACCCTCTTGCAGCGGGGGCAATACGGGACTTTGTCCGTATTGACGGATTTCGAAAAGAAGTTGAAAATGGTGTTACATTTTTTGCAGTAGAATTCGTAAATGGGCATTGTTCTGTTTCCTCGGCAATTTTTCAAATCATAATGATTTTCACGGTAAAATCAACACGATTCTTTTACGTTTTTTCCATTTGTATCAATCGTCTGATACGGTTGACAAGGGGTGGATGGGAATAGTAAAACCACGCGAAGAGAGGATGGGGATGGAGATTGGCGAGATTGTCTTTTGCGAGGCGTTTCAGTGCATTGACCATGGCGTGCGTCGATCCGATGAGCCGACGGGAGTATGAATCCGCCTCTTCCTCGAATTTTCGCGACATTGTCGACATGATGGGGGTGAAGAAAAATGACAGGGGTTTAAACAGCGCTGAAAGGAGGAAGATCCCCACATAGATGACGACTCCGTCGAACCCGAACGTTTCGTACATATATGACCAGTCCGCTAGGTAATAAACCGCGCAAAATATGGAAAATGAAAGAAGTTCTATGAAGATGAGCTGTTTCAGAATGTGCCGTTTCTTCCAGTGCCCGATTTCATGCGCGAGGACGGAGAGTATCTCTTCGTGTGTATGAGAGGCGAGAAGGGTATCGAAAAGGACGATTCGTTTGGTTTTCCCTATGCCCGTAAAGTAGGCATTCGTATGGCGGCTTCGCTTTCCCGCGTCAATCTGGTACACGCCCTTTATTTTCAATCCCGCCTTTTCCATAACGGTAACGATCCTGTCTCTGAGTTCTTCGTCATGGATCGGCTCATGTTTGTGAAAAAGAGGTGCAATAACGATAGGGTACAGCCACAGGATGAGAAATTGAAATGTGGCAAACAGAAGCCATCCCCAGAACCACCAGGTGGTCTTTGCATAATAGATGAGGGCGAAAAACCCCCCGAGAAGAACCCCCCCGAGAATTGCCGATATTACAATTGATTTTACGAGGTCGGAAAACCATAGTTTTACCGATGTAGTACTGAACCCGTAGCGTTTTTCGATGACAAACGTATTGTAGAGACCGAACGGAAGCTCAAAGATGAGTCCTATCAGCGAGACAACGGCAAAGAATATAAGTCCCGATATTATGAAATGAAGATCGTAGGAAAGAAGGATAGCAACAAACCAGGGAAGAAATCCGCTGAGCAGGATAACGAGGAGCACGATGTCGTCGAAGAAGCTTGCGAACGACCTGAACCGGGATGAATCAATGGTGTAGTCTGTGATTCGGGTGAGTGTTTCTTCGTCTATCTCTCCCTGGAAGACATCGGGGACATTGTGCCCGTGTCGTCTGAGATAGGTTCTATTGATACGGGCTAACGTCCATCGCATGCCTGAACTTGCGAGAAAGAAAATCAGAAAAATGACAAGAAGAGCATTAACCTGAACCATTCCAATTCCTTTGAAGACCTCTTTTGTTCCGTTTCAGATCTTTTGTCGTATAGTTGTTATACATTTTGGGAAATAGTAAGAATCGATTTTTTAAAAGACATTTTCGTATAGCGAATTAAAACTGTCTTTACCTGTTGCCAGCATCAGAGTCAAGGGCATATGTCGCTTTCCGAGCCGCACCATCCTTTCCGCTGTTTGTCTAATGTCCCACTGGGCGAAACTATCTTCCCTGAGTCGGGAGATGTGGTAAAGCTCTCTGGCATTTACTTTTATTGTGACTCTTTTCCGATGGGCATTGGTAAGAATATAGGGGGCCGCCAAGGGGGCTATCCGTTTGATGTGTGTGTAGGTGTCCTCAGTTTGTTTCATTACCTCTATGAAGCGGTCCTGCATGCCGACTTCACTTACGGAGGGCGGCATGGTGACGCCGAGGGCGGGATCGTACCCTTGCGAAACCAGCGTGGCCATTCGGTGTCGCTTGAGTTGCGCAAAACACGAGGCACTGACGACCATTTCGTAGTGAAGGCCGACATGTTCAAATTCTCTCAACGGTGGATCGTATGGTTTCATGTGCCGCAGGGCTGTCTTTATAACGTCACGCTTTTCCTCATTGTCCATCAGTGAGACGATTCTCATACACTCTTCCATGGGCATATCGGAAGACGAGTAGGTAAGTGATGCCACGATTTTGCTGTCAGCCTCAGGAGTAACATGGAGGAGGGTTACGTTGTGGTCTCGTTCCATTGGTGCACGAGACGAAGATTCCTTCGGCCCGTATTTTTCTCTCATGACGCGCGATTGTACTGAGAGATTGTCCTTTGTCTTCCTGTCAAACTCTGTCGCTTCCGTGTACCTCACGAGTGACGGGGCGATGCTTTTCGTGACATCGTAGAGTTTTCTTCCGTACCCCCTGACTTCCGTCAAGGAGTGGGCGGCGCAGCGGCGCAACATGAGTTCGAGGTTCCGGGCGTTCAGTGTCATGCCCAGTTGGCTTTCCGTGGCGAGAGAGATGACGTATCTTGCGTCTTCCTTCGCCCAGCCTTCCAGCATGGAGCGGTTTTTCGGTTCTTCCGCTAACTCTTGGTGTGTATCAAAGATATTCGCTCGGAGGGATTCGTAGAGTTCCTGATAGAATCTGTTCTGCTTATGGATCATTTCGACAAACGGTGTTTCCAGCGCTGCCTTTCTGACTTCTTCGGGGACGACAAAATCATCTTCCAGGCGGATGTATCGCTGCGATTTTTCCGTATAAGAACAGAGACGGAATTTTTCGATTTCCTCAACGATGAAGCGCGATACCCCGATCACATCGATGTTGAAAACAGCGTGCTCGGCAATTGAGCTGTGCCCCATGTCAAAGACGATGGATTGGTTTGATTTTCGTGACTTTTCTACCTCGTGGCGGGCGATATCCCGCAGTTCATTGACGGGGAGGGGGTTTCTGCTGATCCGTGCATATGCGGCCGAAACAGTTTCCGGCGTCAGGTGGTCCGCCCCGGGGAGGGCGGCTTTTACCTCTTTTATTGTCTCAAAGTCCAGATTGAAGCCCGCAAGGATGATCTGCAACGAAAAGGTTCCCTTCCTTTTTACGATGGATAGTGTTTCGATGCTGCAAAACCACGAATCACTGCGTTGGTTTATAGCAGGATTTAAAATTCCGGTCAAACGGGTTTTCCTTATTTATTATGGCTATGATGGTAGTCTCCCGTTTCACTATCATGCAGTATTCTTTATTCGATGATCTGCGTTGTTCCTCGCATTTCCAGGTGAATTTCGCCCGATAGTTGATCCCGCCCACGTTGAAACGCTTCTGGTGATTGTCACTCATAGTCTAGGGTGACCGGATATAACTATAGCTACCATTTTGAAGAAGCGTGATACGGAAAAAAAGTATCGTGAATATGTGTCGAGGCAGATTGCTTGTCGTGTTCCTTGCACTCATGTTGCGAACCTCAAAAAAATCCCCCTGACCTGTCAGGGGGATTTTTTATATCAACGCGTGCTCCTGAGGGGTAACGCTTCGTGTTCAGTAGTTCCGGCGGTTCTTCCACACTTCCCAGTAGAATCGGCCGATGCTGAGAAGGATAGCGAGAAAGAACAGGCCAAGCATGAACGTGGGGCCGGAATTGAACTTACCGTCCAGCCAATATCCGAGGTAGAGGGATACGAAGGAGAGTAGCACGATGCCCAATCCCCAGGTATTCAGCAGGAACAATTGCATGTAGTTTATGGTGTGTTGTTTTTTCTCTGTCAGCATCATAGTGTGTGTCCTCCTTTTCGTGAGATTGTTTCGCCTCCCCGAAAGAGGGAATATGTTGGTTACGATTTAATCCTAACTGACCAGGGTCTTTATCGCATTGATCACCGGTGAGGTAAAGAGTGCTACCAGGACCGTGTACAGCGCGAAAGATCCGACAGCTTCGCTGAGGTAAATCTTTTCATACTTATACTTCAGTGAGGTGATGAGAAGGCCTCCGATTACGAGACAGCCAAGCTGAAAGTAGGGAAAATTTCCCACCTCACTGGCGACGTATTCTGCAAAGCTGAATGATGCGGTGGCCAAGACAACAAATGCCGCTACGATGAGTGTTTGAAAGATCTTTTTCATTTTCTATATCCTCCATTGTTTGGTTTCGTTGTTGCTTTGTCTTATATATATGAAATATCCATGCCAGTTAGGGAGTGCCGCTGCTAATATTTATAACAGCCTGATAATACTGTAGTTATCAGAACGATGGCATTGGGGAAACGGAGTGGCGTCAAATCAGAAAGAACGGTTCGTTTAATGAAAATTTCAAGGGATTGAAAGGAGTGTTCAACCAATTACCGGTACAGTGCGTGAAGAAATTGCATAGTATCCTCACTGTAACGGGTGAGACAAGGCAGGCAGTGTCATTCTATGTTGTAATCTTGCGTGCACAAGGCATAATTTTTCAAAATACGTTCTACGGAGTGTTCAGCCCGAAAGTCGCCTCTGTTGATATCCTGGAGATATTAAGACCACAATGATTGAACTGACCATCGAGGGTGATATGTGGTGAATGATGTTGAGGGGTTTTTCCTGACTCGGTTACCCCCCAGAGTGAAGGTAAAAAAATCCCCCTGACAGGTCAGGGGGATTTTTTATATCACAGCGTGCTCCTGAGGGGGGTAACGCTTCGTGTTCAGTAATTGCGACGGTTTTTCCACACTTCCCAGTAGAATCGGCCGATGCTGAGAAGGATGGCGAGAAAGAACAGGCCAAGCATGAACGTGGGGCCTGAGTTGAACTTACCGTCCAGCCAGTATCCGATGTAGAGAGATACGAAGGAGAGTAGCACGATGGCCAATCCCCAGATATTCAGCAGGAACAATTGCATGTAGTTTATGGTGTGTTGTTTTTTCTCTGTCAGTATCATTTTGTATCTCCTCCTTTACTTTGTTTCGTTGTTGCTTTGTCTTATCTATACGAAATATTCGTGCCAGTTCGGCAGTACAGGACAATAAAAAACATATGTTATTGTTATTATTAACTCTATAATAATTCCTGCATCGGAGAAGTGGCGTGACTTTCGGTGAGAAACACGGGTAATTTGATGTATCGTTCAAGGGATTGAAAGATATGTTAAACTGTTTATCGATATAACATCCTAATATGTTACGTTATGTTCGATCTGTTACACGATATGAAACGCAGGGGTTAGCGTTCGTGATGATTTGTTTTATGTGAACGCACAGAGTGTCAAATACCTAAATAATAGGGTATGAAGGGACAACCATCACGAATGGCGAGTATGCTTTTGCTTTCTGGGGAAAATTGCAGTTCTGCAGATGAGAGAGAACAGAAGGCGTCTCGTCGAAAATTCCGAATCTCTATTGACGCAAAATATTGTCAGCTCGATCCGTGATTGTTTATACCACGATACGGTACGGCATTCATCCCTTCGAAATGCATCGATGACATCCTGGAGCTGAAAAAACTGTTGCACACGAAAAAGCCCCCTCAGTACAAGGGGGCTTCATCAAGTGTTTATCAGAATATGTGCAGAACGGGTTGAAGATGCGGTGTATATCAGAACTGCTTCCG
>Ga0272441_10001610_pt1 | contig 47865 bp, 39 predicted proteins | sample SSMProp6N_FD_193582 | JGI IMG/M metagenome (GOLD analysis project Ga0272441, IMG submission 193582) | Marine sediment archaeal communities from Little Sippewissett salt marsh, Falmouth, MA, United States - SSM-Prop-6N | ecosystem: Environmental > Aquatic > Marine > Wetlands > Sediment ... | reverse complement strand
ATCATAACCACTAGATCATATCCGCATAATATATATTTGTTATAAACAAAATTATCCAAGTATTATTAAATATCATGGATTTAAAAATAATTTTTTTTATTTTTTTATTTCTTTTATATAATATAAAATTAAAAGAGCAGGGCCAATTATCCATGCTGCATACAAAAAAAACCTTTGATAACCAAGAACCATTAAAAGTGAACCACTAACTATTGCAATGCTATAGTCACCAAAGTTTGTAATACTTGTTAGAATTGAATATTGAGTTCCACCAATCTTTGGATTTGTAATATCCATAAATAGAGCCATTAATGCCGAAAAAGATGAGCCCCCTTGTAAAAATCCAATAATTGGATAAATTATTGCAAGCATTTGCCATGAATTAACTGTTATTAACAGGGATGAAAAAATTATTGCACCAAAAAGAAATATTGCCAAGGTTTTTCTTCTACCCCACATATCAGCCATAATTCCACCTGTGGTAGCACCTAACACAACACCTATTGGGAATAAAGAAGTGATAAGCCCTATCTGGGTAAGTTCCAAATTTAGAAAATTCATCATATATTCAGGTATAATAAAAAGCAAAATCCCAAAGTTCATTGCTGAAACAAAAGCAAAAATAGATATTATTATTGTATTTTTTTTCTTGAATTCAGAAACCAATAATCTACCCATTTTCGGTCTCTTTTTTACTATTATTTCTTCTTTTACAGCTAACGTTATAATTACAGTTAATAAAATAATTAAACCACCAATGATAAATGACATTTTATAGCCAAAATTTTGAGCAATATATGAAAAAGTTACATTACCTATTGCCATTCCACCAAACAAACTACCAAACATTGCAGCATTTATTTTCCCACGTTCATGGTATTTAGTAACTTGTATTGCCCATGCATCTGCAGCAACATCAAGAAGTACTATTCCGATTACTCCAGTAAATAGAATTAATGCAAAAGGAAATAATGCAACTGTAGGATCTATAAAAGCAAGAGGGATAAAGCTAATACCTCCTAATAATGCACCAATGATTATAAAAGGTCTTCTTCCTCTCTTTATAAATCTATCAATTAATGGACCAAATAAAAACTTAAAAGTAAATGGTATTGATGCAGCTCCAGCAACCATAGTTGCTGTTGCAATTGAAATATCTTTTTCTGTAAAATATACAATAAGTAGTGTTACACCAAGTGCTGCCGAAATTCCATTAGCAAAATAGATATTTCCAAAAAGAAGATATTTTAAAGTAGGATTCTTAGAAAGTTCTAGCATTATATTTAAAATATAAAAAAAAGATATAAAATTTACTATATAAATATTGAGATCAATTTATGTAATATTCTGTATTTGATCTGTCAAAACCTTTAATTATTTCTATTGTCGGGAAATTTTTTTGAGGAATCCATCCCTGTATTGGATAAACTAGATTTGGAAAAAATTTATTTATATCTACAGCAAGTTGTGTTACAATATGATTTTCACCAAATTGTTTTTTACTTATTTCATAAGTTTTGTTTCTTGTATAATTTTCATCAAGAAATCCAAGTGAGTGAATGTATTCATGTAAAAGAATGTGAAATCCATAAGGTTTTATTAACTTTGGATTTGTTTCAATAAGTCTTCTTATGGGTGTTTTATTTACAACAATGATATTTGAACTTATTGGAAAGTATGCTCCAATAAAACCATTTAATGTAGAACCTAACTCTTGGAGCCCAAGCATAAGTCCTGCTCTTGTTCTTTTCTCAAATTTGCTAACTACCTCCTTTATATCTTCAAAAGTATCTATCAATTGATTTTTTATCTTTTCTTTCATCAATATATAAGTAATTAACAATTGTTAATAAAAGTTTTGTAAAAATTATATTCAAGTTTCATTGATAACAGTAATATACCTGTTTTAATTTATTATTTTTAGATTTTAGATGTCTGCTGAAGAATATTTCCAAATAATTTCAAAAGAAAATCCTTTAGAATTTCTTTCAAAACATATTTGTCCATATCTAGTAGGGACCCAATGGGATACCATTCGTAAATGTGCTCTGTTATTGGGGGTAACAAACGACAGGCCTAATATGAGAATGAGGCTTCATATACTTCTTTGTGGTGGACCAGGAACCGGTAAATCTGAGTTTTTAAGTTGGTGGCAGCAAAAATTGGATGGAGTAATGATTAATTCTGAACTTACCTCAAAAACAGGGCTTGTAGGGGATGCCCGAGGAAAGAAAATTCGTCCGGGACTACTTGCTCAATGTAATGGAAATGTACTTCTTGCAGATGAACTTGATAAGATGTCACTGACTGACCAAAATGGTCTTTTACAAACAATGGAAGAAGGGGAATATATTATTACAAAAGGCCAAAATAGACAGAATTTTAAGGCAGAAGTAAGAGTCATAGCCTCTTGTAATGATATAAATAAAATCTCAAGACCTCTTGTTGATAGATTTGACTTTCCTTTTAATGTTGAAAGAATTTCAAGAATTCAACGCGCAGAATATGTATCTGATATAATTGATAGTTTTATGGGCAAAAATGCAAAAGATTATTCGCTAGTAGTAAAAGCATATCTAGATTGGGCAAAAACTGCAAAAACAGGGATTGACCCTAACCATGGTCCTGCTATTAAAAAAGCAATTAAAGATTATATTTTAAATTCAGAATCAAACATTGAAGGAATATCTTACAGAAGTCTTGAGTTTTCAATTCTAAGAATTGCCTATGCTAATGCTCTTTTAGAAAGAACCAAAATCCAAGAAAAACATATTAAATTTGCAATTGACCTCAAAGATGAAATCTTGAATCATTTTTATGGTCAACAATCAAACGGTTGTAAATGACCAAATAGGACTTTTTGCAGATGCACCTAGCTTGTCTTTTGCAATAATTTTCCAGTAATATTGTGTACCAGGATCTAAATCTGGTAAATCATAATTAATTGTTACATCGCTCCAGCCAAAGGGGCCAATTTGTTCTAAAAATTGTGGGTCAGGGTCAGTTCCAAAATAAATATCATAAGTAACAGCATCTCTTGGATCGTAATCTCCACCATTCCATGTGAGGTCTGAGTCAATTGGTACATCTACTGCTCCATTTGCAGGATTTGGGTCACAAGGTTGAGAAGGAGGCCATTTACCTTTATATTTAGGTTTTGAAAGCATAAAAAGGTCCATTTCATCATATCCTACAGAACCTGATTTTGTATAGGCAAAAACCCTTAGGTTGTGTCTACCAACTGATGTAGTCCAATACCAACCAATAATTTTCCATTCAAAAGGAGGGTCTGCATCCCAGAACAAAAATTCATTATCAATGCAAAATATGACATGGGATATTTCTTCATCAGTAATTACATCTACTTTTGCATCTGCTCTGCCTAAAAGTATAGTAATTCCCCTAATTCCAGAATTCCAATTTTTTAAGAAATTTATTTGAAATAAGGGAAGACCTAAAACATATATATAGGATTCTTTAGGTGAAATTAGTATTGCTTGAACGTCTATTTGTCTATTTAGGATTTTTGCAGTAAGAGCTAATAGAAACTTTGTAGCTTTTACTTGATAGGTCCAGTTCATTTTTTCAGGTGTATCCATAGGTGTGTTGCACCATGGATAAATATCATGATGAACAATCCAAACACCATCATAGCCAAAGTCGACAAATGCTTGATGATCGGCTCCCCTGTGATTTGGTTTTGACTCAACTGATAGATTGAAATATTCATAAAATTCATTACTTACTAAAACTGCATAGTCAGCAATCCATGTAGCTCTTTCAGGATGCATAAATGAAATAAGGTTTGACCCTTCAGGAGTTACTGCGTAAGCAATCATATCAACATTTAGAACTGCAATAATGTTATCCCCATTGTTATATGCATCACGGGCATAAACAAAACTACCATAAGTTCCTACTTCTTCACCTGAAAAAGCAATAAACCTTATTGTGTGATTAAAGGAATATTTGCTCATGATTTCTGCGATTGCAAGCATACCTGCAACTCCAGATCCATCATCATTTGCACCCATTGAACCTTTCGAGCAGTCATAATGAGCAGACATTACATAAATTCCTTCGCTTTCGGGTTTGTTTCCTGGCAGAGTTGCAACAATATTTTTCCCTTGAAATCCACCGAAATTCCAATTATGATATTTTACATCCAGACCAATATTTTCAAAACAATCAAAAAGGTATTCAGCTGCAAGAGAGATGTTTTCAGAACCAGTATATCTTGCACCAAAAGCCATAAGCCCATCATGATACTCAAATATCATTGATTTGTTTATATTTCCAATCATTTCAATGATGTCAATTTCGTTTTGAAAAGAATTGCTTTTTTTAACATCTGCATTTATTGCTGGAAGAATTAGTATGCTGCTTACAATGAAAATACTTGCTATAAAGATACACTTTATTTTATCTTTCATAAATATTTCACCTTCAAATTTATTTAAATACTTATCAATATATAATATTAAATATAATATTTAAACAAAACTAAATTTTAGTTTTGCTTTAATAATGTTTTTATATCATTGTTTTTTCCTATAATATGAGAGATATGTCAAAAAATTATATTGAAAAAGACTGGAAGAAAGTTTTAACAAAAGAACAATATAAAATTCTTAGAAAAAAAGGTACAGAACCTCCTTTTACCGGTAAATATCTTGAAAATAAAGAAGATGGGACATATGTTTGTGCTGCATGTGGAAATCCACTTTTTTCATCAAAAACAAAATTTGATTCAGGTAGCGGCTGGCCAAGCTTTTGGGAGGCAATTGAAAAGGAAAGTGTTGAATTAAAAACTGATACTAGTTTTGGAATGAAAAGAGTTGAAGTATTATGTAGCAAGTGTGGTGGACACTTAGGACATGTTTTTGATGATGGTCCAAAACCAACTGCGAAAAGATATTGCATAAATTCTGTAAGTCTAGGTTTTAAAAAATAATTTTTTATATTTAGTTATTATAGTAATTAATACTTTTAATTATCCCAAAAAAAATTTATAAGCAAAAGATTTGAATACCATAACTTCATGAGGGGAAACACTACCAATAAATTTCAATTAGGGGGAAAATTTTGAAAGATATTGTAATAAAAGGTGCAAGAGAACATAATCTTAAAAATATTAGTTTAGTGTTACCAAGGGATAAATTCATTGTAATTACTGGGCTATCTGGTTCCGGTAAATCAACTCTTGCATTTGATACACTTTACGCAGAAGGACAGAGAAGATATGTTGAGTCTCTTTCTGCTTATGCAAGACAATTTTTGGGACTAATGCATAAACCTGATGTTGATAGTATTGAAGGTCTTTCCCCCGCAATATCAATTGAACAAAAAACAACTTCAAAAAATCCTAGAAGCACAGTTGGAACAATAACAGAAATATATGACTATCTCAGGTTATTATATGCTAGAGTTGGAACGCCATTTTGCCCCGAACATGACCTAAAAATAGAATCCCAATCACCTCAAAAAATCTCTGAAAGAATTGAAAAAGATTACAAGGGAATGATTACTGTTCTTTCCCCAATTATTCGTCAAAAAAAGGGGACTTATGAACAGCTTTTCAATGATTTAAATCAAAAAGGATGGACTCGAGTAAGGGTTGATAAAGCAATCTATAGAACAGATGAAAAAATCAAGCTTGACAGATACAAAAAACATGACATTGAAATTGTAATAGATAGATTCAAAATTGAAGATAAAACCAGGCTTGTTGAAGCAACTGAAAATGCATTAAAAAAGTCAGATGGACTAATAATTATTACTGACAAAAAGGGTAATGAAAAACTGTATTCATCAAAAATGGCATGTCCAGAGTGTGGGCTTGTTTTTGAAGAACTTCAACCTCGCATGTTTTCATTTAACAGTCCCTTTGGAGCATGTGAAAAATGTCATGGTCTTGGTATTAGAATGGACTTTGATCCAAATTTGATAATTCCTGATAAGGAACTTTCAATTGCAGATGGAGCAATAAAGCTTTATAGAAATGCAATGGATGGTTGGCGAATTAAGTTTTTAGGGTCAGTTGCAAAGCATTTTGGTTTTGATATATTCACCCCAATTGCAGATTTAAATGAAGACCAATACAATGTTCTTATGTATGGCTCACCTGAAAAAATTAGTTTTAACATGACATCAAGTACTAGAGATGCGCAATGGTCGGGACAAAGCTCTTGGGAAGGATTAATTCCCCAGTCAGATAGGCTCTACAAACAAACAGAATCAGACTACAGAAGAAGAGACCTTGAAAGATTTATGAGAATTTCTCCATGCCCTGTTTGTAATGGAAAAAGACTAAAAAAGAAAGTACTCTCTGTAAAAATATCTGATAAATCAATAATTGATTTGACTGACCTTTCAATTAAAAAAGCAATAATATTTTTTAAAACACTTAAACTTTTAAAAAAACAACAAGAAATTGCATGGCAGATTCTAAAAGAAATTAAACTAAGGCTTGATTTTCTTGATAAAGTTGGACTAAATTATTTGACGCTTTCTAGAAATTCAGGGACTTTATCTGGAGGAGAAGCTCAAAGAATAAGGCTTGCAACCCAAATTGGGTCAAACCTTATGGGAGTTTTATATATTCTTGATGAACCCTCAATTGGACTTCATCAAAAAGATAATAAAAAATTGATTGACACCTTGTATAAGTTAAGAGATTTAGGAAATACTCTAATTGTTGTTGAGCATGACGAAGAAACAATCAGGCATGCAGATCATGTTGTTGATTTAGGACCTGGAGCAGGTCTTCATGGAGGAAAAATTATTGCTCAAGGAACACCTGAGGATATTGAAAAACACCCAACTTCACTTACGGGGAAGTATCTATCAGGTAAACTTGAGATACCTCTTCCTGAAAAAAGAAGAAATTCAAACAAATATTTACATATTTTTGGATGCAAGGAACATAATTTGAAAAATATTGATATTGATATCCCAATAGGTGTTTTATCATTGATTACTGGTGTTTCTGGAAGTGGTAAGTCCACCCTCGTCTATGATATTCTATATAGAGGGCTTATGAGAAAGCTTCATGATTCAAAGCAAAATCCAGGCGATCATGATGCAATTGTTTTTGATGAAAAAATCGATAAGGTAATTGTAATTGATCAAAGTCCAATTGGTAAAACACCCAGAAGTAATCCCGCAACTTATACAAAGGTTTTTGATGAGATTAGAAAACTATTTTCAAAAACTCCAGAATCTAGAAGAAGAGGTTACAAACCTGGAAGGTTTTCATTTAATGTTAAAGGCGGAAGATGTGAAGCATGTCAGGGCGACGGTTTAATAAAAATTGAAATGAACTTCTTACCAGACATTTATATCGAATGTGAAGAATGCAAAGGGAAAAGATACAACAATGATACCCTTGAGATAAAATATAAGGGGAAATCAATAGCTGACGTTCTTGATATGAGTGTAGAAGAAGCTTTTGACCATTTTCAAAATATTCCATTTATAAAAAGAAAGCTAGAGACCTTGTCACAAGTAGGGCTAGGTTATATAAAACTAGGCCAGAGTTCTATTACTCTTTCTGGTGGTGAGGCACAAAGAATAAAACTTACAAGAGAACTTTCAAAAAGAAGTACAGGGAAAACAATTTATTTGCTTGATGAACCGACAACAGGACTTCATTTCCATGATGTGAAAAAGCTAATTGATGTTTTAAACAACTTAGTTGATAAGGGTAATACTGTAGTAGTAATTGAACATAATCCAGATGTTATAAAATCTGCTGATCATATAATTGACCTTGGTCCTGAAGGAGGAGATCTTGGAGGAAAAGTAGTTGCAACTGGTAGCCCTGAAGAAGTTGCAAATAACTCTGAAAGTTACACTGGTAACATTTTAAAACCATTTTTCAAGGGTAAGGAAAAATGCTTGATACATTAAAACTACCAAATGAGCCTGGATGTTATCTTTTTAAAGATAAAAATGAAAATATTATTTATGTTGGAAAGGCAAAAAACATTAAAAAAAGAATTAAACAATATACACAAAAAAACGATTTAGACCCAAAGACAAAAAGTATGCTTAATTTTGCAAGTTCTCTTGATTTTGTAGCAACTGACAGTGAAGTTGAAGCATTAATTTTGGAAGATACGTTAATTAAAAAGCATCAGCCAAAATATAATATTAGAATGAAGGATGCAAAGTCCCATTCTTATATCCTTGTAACTTCAGAAAAATATCCACGAGCACAAATTGCAAGAAGAAAAGAAGGTATTGGAAAATTTTATGGCCCATTTATTTCAGCACTTGAAAGGGATCATATCTTACAATTTATTAAAAAGACTTTTATGCTTCGCACTTGTAATAAATTTCCAAAAAAAGCATGCCTACGTTATCACATTAACTTATGCAGTGCACCTTGTATAGGTCTTATTTCTGAGGAAGAGTATGATAAAAATATTGAAAAAGTAAAGTTAATTTTAACAGGCTATGTAAATAAACTTCTAAAAAAACTAAAACAAGATATGAAAAAATATTCTGAACAAAAAGACTTTGAAAATGCTCTTGTTTTAAGAAATCAAATAACTGCTATTGAACATTTAAACGAAAGACAAAATGTGCTGCGCCAGAAAAAATACAATGAAGATATTATAAATTATGAAATTAAAGATGAAAAAGTATTTCTAATGCTTTTTAATATATACAAAGGTACACTTCATAACAAGGAAGAATACACATTTGATTATAATTTTGATTTTTTAGAAGAGTTCATCATTCAATATTATTCAGACCGATCTGTTCCAAAAGAACTGATTGTCCCAAAAAAACTTAGCAGTTCGATTAAAACATATCTTGAAAATAAAAAGGGCAGTAAGGTTAAAATTACTATACCTGCGAAAGGTGAGAAAAAGCAACTTTTAGACCTTGTCTTTAAAAATATTGAAATTACATATTTTGCAGATATAAACAAAGTTGAAGTTTTAAAAAGGAAATTAAAGCTTAATGAACTTCCCAATGTAATAGAGTGTTTTGATATATCTCATCTATCTGGTACTTCAACAGTAGGTTCAATGGTACAATTTAGAAATGGAAAACCAGACAAGAGCAATTACCGCAGATTTAAAATAAGAAGCATTGAAGGAATTGATGATACTGCAGCAATTGCAGAAGTAATTAAAAGAAGATACAAGAGAGTTAAAGCAGAAGATGTAAGTTTTCCTGACCTCATAGTTATTGATGGAGGAAGAGGTCAGCTGAATTATGCACTAGCAGAACTTGAAAAACTCGGCCTTAAAATCCCAATTATTTCAATTGCTAAACAATTTGAAGAGGTTTTTATGCCTGGCAAGATAGCACCACTTAAAATTCCAAAAAAGGACAAAGCACTTCAATTCATTCAAGAAATAAGAGATGAAGCCCACAGATTTGCAATTAAATATAACCGGCTTCTTCGTAAAAAGGAGCTGATTGCATGAAAAAGTTCAAGCTTGTAACAAACATGAAACCAAGGGGTTCTCAACCTGAAGCAATTAAAAAGTTGGTCAATGGAATAGAAAGTGGAAAACAATATCAAACACTTCTTGGAGTAACTGGTTCAGGTAAAAGTTTGGAATATTCTATGCCAATTTTTTTACTTGATAAAAGTGGTAATATAGTAAAAGAAAAAATCGGGGAATTTGTAAATAATAATATGTCAAAGCCTTTAAAAACAAATGATAACGAATTCCAAAATATCTCAGGTTTTAAAATACTTTCATATAATAAAAAGAGTTATGAGATTGAAGAAAAGGATATTAGACAAATATCAAAGCATAAAGAAGATTATATTTATGAAATAATTTTGGATGACAATTCACATATTAATGTGACTGAATATCATAATTGTTATAGATTAAATAATTGCCAATTAGAATTATGTAAAACATATGATTTAAAAAAAGGTGATTTTTTACCTACATCAAACTTTTTAATTAAGCCTAAGAAAAAAATGGAATATATTAATCTTCTAAATTATAATCCAAGAAATAAATTAAATATAAAAAAATTAATAGAAAAATTTGATCCAAAATATCACAAAACATTAGAATTTTTAAAAAAAGAATTTAAATATCCAAAATGGAAGCTAAAGCAAATTTTAAATAAAACTAAGGAGAGAGGAATCACAATTAATCAACTTTATAATTATCTATCAATAATGAATTTAAATTTAATAGATGTTAATAACTTTGTAAAAATAATAACAAAAAAAGAAGATGTAACTTCACCTATGATTAAAATAAATAATGATTTTCTTATATTTTCAGGTTTATACCTCGCGGAAGGGCATAATACAAAAAAATATATCCTGATTTCAAATTCTAACAAATTATTACAAAAAAAATGTATAGATTTTTCAAAATCATTAGGAATAAATTTTTATAAAAGAAATAAAAATGATATTACTTATTCATCAATAATTCTTGCTAATTTTTTTCAAATATTTGGAAATAATGCGCATAATAAAAAGGTTCCAAATTTTATTTATAACATATCTGATGACCAATTGGCAATTTTCCTTAGAAGTATATTTGATGGTGATGGGTGGGTTGAACCAAATTCGGTTCTTTTACTTTCTGCTTCAAAAGAACTTATTTATGATGTAAAAAACTTACTTTTAAGATTTGGTATAACCTCCAGAATTACACATAAAAAAATGAAAATAATTTATTATGTATTAAATATCACTGGTCAAAGAAATCTTATATTATTTAAAGAACATATTTCATTTTCTATTGATTATAAAAGAAAAAAACTTTTTAAAACGATTAAAAAAAATGGTAATACTAATGTAGACCTTTTCCCAAATTGTTCAATATTTTTAAAAGATATTAGACAAAGATATAATTTATATCAAAAAGATATTGCTGAAATCTTAGGATGCTCTAGAAGTTATGTATCTATGCTTGAAAATAATATAAGAAATCCTTCTAAAAAATTAATTTTGAATATTTTTAAATGGCTTACTAAAAAAGATAAAAAATATGAAAATTTAATTAACCTAACTAAATTCAACTTTAGAAAAATAATAAAGATAAAAAAAATTAAGAATTCACATGGTTATGTTTATGATTTATCAGTGAAAGATAATGAAAATTTTGTAGCGGGATACGGTAGCATCTTTGTTCACAATACATTTACAATGGCAAACATTATTGAGAAAGTACAAAAACCAACTCTTGTTCTTGCTCATAACAAAACCCTTGCCGCTCAACTTTTTTCAGAGTTCAAAGAGTATTTTCCTGAAAATAGGGTTGAATACTTTGTTTCTTATTATGATTATTATCAGCCGGAATCATACATTCCTTCAAAGGACCAATACATTGAAAAGGATGCAGATGTAAACCCAAAAATCGAGCAGATGAGACTTGCTGCAACTGCATCAGTACTTTCAAGAGAAGACACAATTGTTGTTGCATCTGTATCTTGTATTTATACAGTAGGAGACCCTAAAGATTACACTTCACTTGGTTATGAACTTAGAAAAGGAAATAACGTTGATAGGCGAGAAATCCTTGAGCGCCTTGTAGACATGCAATACGAGCGAAACGACATGTCACTTGCACCAGGCAGATTCAGGGTAAAAGGTGAAACTGTTGACCTTATACCTGGTTATTCAGACAATATAATTAGAATAGAGCTTTTTGAAGATGAAATAGAAAAGATTTCAGAAATTGATAAAATCACAGGAAATGTTGTTGATAATTTAGATTATTATTTCATTTATCCTGCAAAACATTTTGTAATTGGAGAAGAAAAAAGAAATCGAGCGATAAAAACAATTAAAGAAGAACTGGAGCAAAGGCTCCCCCAGCTTGATATGTTTGAAGCACACAGACTGAAACAAAGGACTCTTTATGACATTGAAATGCTTGAAGAAACTGGTTTTTGTAAGGGAATTGAAAACTATACAAGGCATTTTGATGGAAGAGCACCTGGTGAAAAACCATTTTGTTTTCTTGATTATTTTCCAAAGGATTTTTTAATGTTTATTGATGAATCCCACAGAACAATTCCTCAAATTCATGGTATGAATCATGGAGACTATTCAAGAAAAAAGACTCTTGTTGATTATGGATTCAGACTTCCAAGTGCATTTGACAACAGACCTCTTAAGTTTGATGAATTTTACAAATACATGAGAAATGTTGTTTTTGTTTCAGCAACACCTGGTGACTACGAGCTAGGAATTTCTGAAGCAGTTGCAGAACAAATAATTAGACCAACAGGTCTTATTGACCCGCCTGTTGAAGTTAGAGAAACAAAAGGTCAGATTGACAATCTAATTTCTGAAATAAATAGTACTATTGAAAGGGGAAACAGAGTACTTGTTACAACTCTAACAAAAAGACTTGCAGAAGAGCTTTCTGAGTTTCTTGCAGAAAAGGAAATCAAAACCCGTTATCTTCATGCAGAAATTGATACTCTTGAGCGATCTGAAATAATAAGACAGCTCCGTCTTGGAGAATTTGATTGTTTGGTTGGAATTAACCTTCTAAGAGAAGGCCTTGATATTCCAGAAATTGGTTTTATTGGTATTCTTGATGCAGACAAAGAAGGGTTTTTAAGAGATTATAGAAGCCTTATCCAAATAATTGGAAGGGCTGCAAGAAATGTTAATTCAAAAGTTGTGCTTTATGCAGATAATGTTACCGATTCAATTCAAAAGGCAATTGATGAAACAGAAAGAAGAAGAAATTTGCAAATAAATTATAATAAAAAACATAATATTACTCCTACAACAATTGTAAAACCAATAAAAGAAAAGGTTGCAGATGTAAAAGATATTAAACATATTCCAAAAAAAGATATTCCAGACATGATTGTTGACCTAGAAGTTGAGATGAAAGCAGCTGCAGATGACCTTAACTTTGAGCGTGCAATTTATCTTAGAGATAGGATAAACAAACTAAAAGCAACAATTGATTATAGAGCCTATCAACAAAAATTTTAATCAATTCTAGATATTATATTTTAAAATGTCAAGTAAAAAAGCCGATACAATCATTGTTGGTGCAGGGATTTCTGGGCTTGCCTGTGCAAAAAAGCTTCAAGACTCAAATAAGGATTTTTTAGTAATTTCAGAAGATATTGGTGGAAGAATTCTAACTTCAACTGATGGTAATGCAAATTATGGTGCGTTTTTTGTTTGTTCTGATTACTATCATGTTTTAAAATATGTAAAAATCAATTATGAAATAAAATTAAAAGATTTTTGTTTTCATGATAAAGATGATATCTATATATTATTTGAACATCGACTAATCCCCTATAGTTTTCAATTTTTTAAAATTTTAAAGATACTTTTCAAATTCAGAAGATCTTTTAGAAGATTTAGAGAAACATCAGAAAATATTTCACAGAAAAAAGCAATTGAAAATGATCCTTTTTTATATAAATTGTATATGCAAAATGCATCTGATTTTATAAAAGAAAAAAACCTTATTTCTGGAACTGATAGGTATCTATCTAAAGGTCTTTATTCAACAACATTTTCAAAAATTGATGAGATGAATGCTTTTTCTTATTTACAATTTCTTTTACCTCTTATTACACCAATTTATACATTTACATTTGAAAAGGAAAGAATAATTAAAAACTTTAAAGATAGAATTTTAATTGGGAGAGTTTCAGATATTAAATTTTCTAATAAAATATACAAAGTGAAATGTAGAAATAAAATATTTCAATCAAGAAATATTGTGTTAGCGACTCAAATAAATAATTCAAAAAAATATGCAAATATTAAAAAAACAAATAAATCAGTTAGTACAAATATGTTACATATAAAAGGTAAACCTAAAAAAATAATTTCAAGAAAAAGCTACCAAGTTTTTTGTTATCCTAGCAATGTACAAGCAATTGCAGATTTACATGATGGAACTTATCTTTTTTATTATAAATATAAAGAACCTAATTTAGAAAAATATTTTTTAAATCCAAAAATAATTCATCATCATTTTTGGGATTCTGCAGGAACTATTAATGGTCACACATTGATTGAAAGCAATAGAGGAAACAATATGTTTTTGATAGGAGATTATAATGTAGCTGGCCTTGAGGAATCATTTATAACAGGTATTTACAGTGCAAATCAAATTATTAAATCTGATAATTTTTTATGATATTTATTTTTATTAAAAATTACAAATCTATCTATTTTAACAATTTTTGTTTAAGATTATTTTACTATTATTTTATTTTTAAAATATACATATAATTTATGGAACTGTAAAACTATAAACCGTTTTAAAACAAAATGAAAGAAATCATTGCAACTTTTATTTTTTATGAAATATATGATATCATAGTGTTTATATGTTTATGATTTCAATATTGGAATATGATTAAATATTTTAAAAAATTATTTTATTCAATATTATCAACAGATAAAAAAATAATAATATTAATCATATCATTTTGTGTAATTATTGGGTGTTTAACCCCAACAATAAATAGCGTGATAGTTGAAGATAACAATGGTTTTTTAGAAGAAAAAAAGAATAAAGAGCCGGAATTTAAACAAACAGATATTGATGAAAATGTTATTGCTTATGCTTCGTTTTATTGGAAACCAAAATATCCTGACCCTGGGGAAGAAATAAGTTTTCATTCTAGGTCCTTTGCACGTAATGGATATATACATTCAGAAATTTGGAAATTTGAAGATGGGACAACATTTCGGGGTGGTAATTGTAAATATACTTTTGAAAATAAAGGTAGTTATAAAGTAGTATTGACTGTAACTGCAGTAGGTTATAGATTTGATTCGAGCTTTGACAGTGAAATACATTATGTAAATGTAGGTGCAGATCCATTTCCAAAAATAACAATTGTACCTCCAAAACCACTACCTGGTGAAGATGTTAAAATTGATGGATCCCAAAGTTTTGATCCGGATGGGGAAATTATCTCCTATAATTGGAGCTTTTATAATGAAAAAAACCCAAATGATATTATTTACCTAGGTAAAGAAAAAACAATATATCACAAATGGGAAAATCAAGGTATTTATCATATTATTTTAAATATTATTGACGATAAAGGGAACAATAACACACTTGAAAAAGTTATACATGTTTCGATTTTAACAATAGAAGGAATTGATAAATTCTCAAGAAAAATTAATTTTGAAATTACTAATCATGGTACTTTTACAGCAAATAAGATTAAATGGAACTTAGAAGTTAAAAAATATACTTTTTTAGGTCTAAAATCTAGACCAATGTATCAAAAAAACGGATATACTTCTAATCTCGAACCTGATGAGTCTGAAGATGTAACTATTAGAAACCTTAGAAGGTCATTTTGTAAAATCAAATTAAATGTTTCCGCTGAGGCAGAGAATGCAGTTATAGTTAGAAAATCATTTTATGGGCTGACATTCGGTAAATTTATATTTTTATCAGAAAATGATTTTATTAATCCATATACATTTGTACCTAGTATATTTTTTATTTTATCTTTAATTATTTTAATATTATCAATATTTACATTTCCATAAATTATAGATTTATTGTATTTCATTTGTAAAATAATGTGTAACGTTAAATATCATTTCACCGGTTATACTTGTATCTGTCCAATTGAAATATTTTAAAACATCTCCCTCTTGGTGTTTTTGCCCGTCTCGATGGTGATAAATCCAATTACCTTCTTTTACAAATAAAGCTGTATTACATGACCTTAAACCTAAATTATTTGCATTAGCAAAGGCCTGAGAATTTGATGGTCCTCCATCATCTCTTTGTATAATATTAAAATCTGTGACGTTATGTGTTCTATTAACATAATTTGTTCTATTACAAATTTCACCTAATTTTGGTTTTAAACTTTTATTATTTATCTGAACATTTAGACGCATTCTTGTATATGTCTGATTAAAACCTAACTGGTTAAGATCAATAACTGTAATTATATTTTCATCTCTATAAAGTGCTTCATAGAAATATGCCCCGCTAATGCCCCGCTCTTCACCACAAAATGCGACAAATTTCAAATTATAATTTGGTGTTATATTATGTTCTTTATAATACTTGGCAATAGCTAATACTATTGACATACCAATTGCAGAATCAGCAGTGCCTTGATTCCATAAGCAATCATAAAGGCTACAAACAATAACTGTTTTAGTTGGATCTTTTCCCTCTATCTGTCCAATAACATTATAGCTTTCTACAGATTCATTCCAATTTTGATTTATATAATAATCCACTTTGTAGTCATTTATTGACTTATTAATCATTTCTCCTATAGTTCTATTTACTCTTATAACTGGTAGAGGGCAATACAATGTAGGGCCCATATTGTATGTTTTAGGATCGGAATCATATAACAATAATCCTTTACAATTTGGTTGAGTTATATACCACAACAATTGCTCGCTATAATCTAATTGTTGTATTATATTTTTATAAATTAAACCTTTAAAATTCGTGGGTTCTTCTTTACCCCAAGCGCCAAAATAGTGGTCTTTTGCAAAGTAAATAAAGTCTTTGTTATTAAAAATGCGACGTTTAAAATCTAAAAAAATTGAGTACTCATATGGTTTTTTTATAACTCTAAGATTCTTTTCTGAAAGGTTATAAGAGAGACGTTCCTCATTAAAGATATGTAATTTTCTATCAATTAATCCCTTTTCACATAATAATAACTTTAGTATCATAGATATTTTAGGTGATAACATTATTGCAGTATAGTTCCATCTCGGGGTAACGAAAAATTCAGAAACATTTATCCTCAAACCAGTTTCTTCGTTTAAAATTGATAATCCCTTATCAATTACTTCAAGTTTTGATGCAATTTTTTGGGGTCCTCTAAGAGTTTCTTTTGAATTGTTAATACGATCTTTTTTTGTAATAAGTCCAATTTTTGTCATATTTTCAAATATAATTTCAGCAGCCTTTCTTTCTCCTTTTGTTCCAAAATCTCTACCCTTAGCAATTTCACCTGCTGATTCGTTATATTCTGTAAAAATTATTTTGCTTAGGTTCTCAGTAATGTTATAGATGAATTGCAAGTCCAAAAAACTTTTATTGATTATTAAATCTATATCTTCATTCCATGAATTACTTTTTAAATCATTTGTTTTGATAATATTGCAACTTATATTTGGAATTGGGATTATAGAAATTAATAATATTACAATAAATAGTACACAAATCTTTCTGTTTAAATATAGTTTTTTTTTCATAAAATCACTTAAAATTTTTAAGAGTTACAAATTTTGTTATATTTAATGCAATTTCTGCTGTTGCAGAAACATCATTCCAATCAATATTTTCAAAAACATCCCCTTTTGAATAATTCATACCGCATCTGTGATGTAAATCCCAATCGTTTTTTAATAGACAAACTGTTTTACACAATAGGCGTTTAGTAGCAAACGTTCTATCGTCACTAATATGGCCAATCGGCATATATCTAGGTTTAATATCATATTTATATTCTGTCTTTTCTTTATAATTTGTTTCATTTATAAGATTCCAAATATCTATCAAAAATTTGATTTTATTTACCGCTATCTCAAGGGTAGGTTTAGGTTCTTCTTGCTTAAAACCAAGTTGATTGAAATCAATTACATATCTTATTTTTTCTTTTTTATGTGTGTTTTCATAATATGTTGATCCACGCATACCATATTCTTCACCACAAAAACCTATGAATTTTACTTTATAATATGGTTCAATATTATGTTCAACAAAATATTTAGCAATACTAAGTACCATTGCCATACCTATTGCTGCATCTGTAGTACCTTGTCCCCACCATGAATCATATAGACAACATACGATTACTGTTTTATCATTACATGTTCCATTTAGTTGCCCTATGATGTTATAGCTTATAACAGAATCATTATATCTTTGTTTTAAAAAAAAGTCAACAGTGTATTCATCTAAATTATTTAGCAGTTTATTACCTATTGACCCATTTATATAAATAATTGGTAAATTATATCTACGACTTTTCATGTCATAAGTATCATTGTGGTTATCATAATCAATAAAACCACAGCAATTTGGATAATTTTCTTGCCAAAATTTAATATTAATATCTTCATTTTTTACTCTTATAAAAAATTCAACTCCACCCATGCCCATAACACTAAATAATTTTCTAATTAGATAATTACGTTCTACCTCATTAGGATTTTTTATAAATATAAATTTTTCTTCTTGTTGTAAAGTTTTATTTATTAATAATGGATATTTTGGAGATAAAATTATTTTTAAGTTTTCAAAATTGAATGTTTTATTCAGGTCATCTGGGTTATTATTTGGATTAAACCAGGAAGGATTAACAAAACAGTCAACTTTTTCACTAATTCCACTAATTTTACTATTTAAAATAAAATTATAATCTAATATTTCGATTTTTTCAGTAAGTTTTGAATTTTTTTTATAACCAGGAATGTTACTAATTTGTTCTCTCCAAGTCCATAGCCCAATTTTTGTCATGTTCTCTTGGATTATTTCAGCAGCTTTGTGTTCTCCTTTAGTTCCAAAAGCTCTTCCTTTTGGAATTTCTCCTGCAGATTCATTATATTCTGTAAAAATTATGTTACTGAGATTTTCAGAAATATTATAGATATATTGTGCGTCTAACCAGTCGTTATTAGAATTATAATTTTTGTTCTCATATTTTAGATCTGTACTTTTACTATTTATTGTTGGTAAAATTGTAGTGTTTAAAACTAAAAATATCATAAAGAAAATTAAGCTTTTTTTGAATAAGATATTTTTAGCCATAATTATCCCTTTATTATATCTTGGTTAGTTGTTATTATTTTAACATTTATTCATCATTATTTATCTAAAGTAAAATGTTTTACGACATTTAGGACTATTTCACCTGTTGCATTTACGTCGTCCCAGTCAAAGTATTTCATTGAATCTCCTTCTGTATGGTTTTGACCGTCTCTATGGTGATAAAGCCAGGTTGTATCTTTTAGAAAACATACTGTTTTACATCCTGGTCTTAGTGAAAATACAGAATCATCACTAGGAGCACCAAAAGGCATCCAAAGTGGTTTTATATCTGCTGTTCCTTTTACTATTCCTTCATAATCTGTTTTTTTTACAATATTCCAGATTTCCCACATAAATGACAACTTATTACATATTATATTTAGTACTAATTTAGGTCCGTTTTGCCAAAAGCATATTTGATTTAGATCAATTACATATATTATATTTTCATCAGGATGGGTTGATTCATAATACTGGGCTCCTTTCAAACCGACTTCTTCACCGCAAAATGCAATAAATTTTATGTTGCATTTTGGTTTGAGATTGTTTTCTTTGAAATATTTTGCTACAGCAAGTACCATTGCCATTCCTATTGCTGCGTCTGCTGTTCCTTGAGTCCACCAAGAGTCATACAAACAATCGACAATTACAGTTTTATTAGGATTGGTTCCATTTAACTGTCCTATCACGTTATAGCTAATTACTGAGTCATTGAAGCTTTGATTTATATAAAAATCAATAGAAGTGTTTTTCAGATTAGATGTTATTTTATTACCAAGTGTCCCGTTAATATATATTACTGGTACAGCTGTTTCAATATAACCCTGGTTATATGTTATATTATGCCAATCATATTCTATAATGCCTTTACAATGTGGGAAAAAACGGTAAAATCTCTCCAAATCTGGAATATTTTTTGTTATTTCATAAGAAAACATTACAATTTTTCTAAGAGGATTAAAAAATTTTGAAAGTAATTTTTTAATAAGGGGAGTATTATTAGGTATAAAAGCTGTTGATTCTTCAATGAAGACAAAGTCTTTTTTTTCGTCTAAAATATGTCTAATTTTCCATGGTAATAAAAATTTCGGTCTTTCATATACTTTTAACCCTTTGTATGAAAAATTATAATCAAGATTTCCCTTATCGTTTCTTGGGCCGTTTTTAGAAGGAACAATGTGAAACTCACGGGGGTCAATTGTTACATTATTGATTTTTAGTCCATAAGATAGTATATCAATTATATGGGTTAGCTCTGGACATTTTTCTGTATTGTTAATTTTTTCCATTTTAGTATAAAGCCCTAGTTTAGTCATATTTTCATAGAGTATTTGTGCAGCTTTGTGCTCGCCTTTTGATCCGAAGAATCTGCCTTTTGCTAGTTCTCCTGCAGATTCATTATATTCTGTATAAATGATATTGCTTAGATTTTCAGAAATATTATAGATATATTGTGCGTCTAACCAGTCGTTATTAGAATTATAATTTTTGTTCTCATATTTTAGATCTGTACTTTTACTATTTATTGTTGGTAAAATTGCAGTGTTTAAAACTAAAAATATCATAAATAAAATTAAGTTTTTTTTGAATAAGATATTTTTAGCCATAATTATACCAATATTATATAGTGGAGGATAGCTTTAATATATAAATACTAATATATTACTATTTATCTAAAGTAAAATGTTTTACGACATTTAGGACTATTTCACCTGTTGCATTTACGTCGTCCCAGTCAAAGTATTTCATTGAATCTCCTTCTGTATGGTTTTGACCGTCTCTATGGTGATAAAGCCAGGTTGTATCTTTTAGAAAACATACTGTTTTACATCCTGGTCTTAGTGAAAATATTTGATCATCACTGGGTGCTCCCGAAGGTGCCCATAGTGGTTTTATATCTGCTGTTCCTTTTACTATTCCTTCATAATCTGTTTTTTTTACAATATTCCATATTTCCCACATAAATGATAGTTTGTTACATATTATATTTAGTATTAATTTTGGTCCGTTTTGCCAAAAGCATATTTGGTTCAGATCAATTACATATATTATATTTTCATCAGGATGGGTTGATTCATAATACTGGGCTCCTTTCAAACCGACTTCTTCACCGCAAAATGCAATAAATTTTATGTTGTATTTTGGTGTGAGATTATTTTCTTTGAAATATTTTGCTACAGCAAGAACCATTGCCATACCAATTGCTGCATCTGCAGTTCCTTGGGTCCACCAAGAATCATACAAACAATCGACAATTACAGTTTTATTAGGATTGGTTCCATTTAACTGTCCTATCACGTTATAGCTAATTACTGAGTCATTGAAGCTCTGGTTAATATAAAAATCAATAGAAGCATTTTTAATATCATCTAATATTTTTTTGCCCATTGTTCCATTTATATATATCTTTGGAACACTATTCCCTTTAGCACCCTGGTTATATGTTATATTGTGCCAATCATATTCGATAATACCTTTACAATGTGGGAAAAAATTGTATATTCTTTCCATGTCAGGATCATATTTTAAATATTTACGTGCAAACAGCATTGGTTTTCTGATTGGATTTATATATTTAGAGAGGATTTTCATATAAAGCGGAGAATTATATGGAATAAATGCTCCAGATTGTTTCATAAATACAAAATCTTCTTTTTTATCTAAGATGTGCTTAATTCTCCATGGCAATAAAAATCTTGGTTGCTCGTATGCTTTCAATCCTTTATATGTAAAATTATAATCAAGATTTCCTTTATCATTTCTTGGACCATTTTTAGAAGGAACAATGTGAAACTCACGGGGGTCAATTGTCACATTATTGATTTTTAGTCCATAAGCTAGTATATCAATTATATGGGTTAGCTCTGGACATTTTTCTGTATTGTTAATTTTTTCCATTTTAGTATAAAGCCCTAGTTTAGTCATATTTTCATAGAGTATTTGTGCAGCTTTGTGCTCGCCTTTTGATCCGAAGAATCTGCCTTTTGCTAGTTCTCCTGCAGATTCATTATATTCTGTATAAATGATATTGCTTAGATTTTCAGAAATATTATAGATATATTGTGCGTCTAACCAGTCGTTATTAGAATTATAATTTTTAGTTTCATATTTTAATCCGATATTTTTACTGTTTACACTTGGAATAATGCTAATTCCAAAAACAATAAAAATCATGAAATACGCTAGACTTTTTTTAAATACATTTTTTTTAATCATTTTTATACCTATTATATATAATACAACTATTATATTATATATAAATTTCTATAAAAATATTATTATCTATCTAAAGTAAGATATTTTACAATATTTAGAATTATTTCCCCGGTTATTTCTACGTCTTCAAAATCAAAATATTTTAAAACATCTCCTTCAGAGTGATTAAGCCCATCCCTGTGATGATATCTCCATCCAGAATCTTTTAGAAAACATACTGTTATACAATTATTTCTGTTTTTAGCAAATGGATTTGAGTTACTTGGTCCACCATCTTTCATAAAAATTGGTCTTGCTTTTTCAGAACTATTAACTCTTTTACCATAGTTTGATTGTTTTACTATTTTCCAAATATTTTTTAAAAAACAAAAATTATTTGAAATGATATTTAGGATTAGCTTAGAGTTATTCTGCCAAAAACCTAGCTGGTTTAGATCAATCACATATTTTATTTTTTCATCTTTATGTAAATTTTCATAATGTCTTGATCCTGCAACAAATCCGTGCTCTTCACCACTGAAACCAATAAATTTAATATTATATTTTGGAGTAATTTTATTTTCTTTGAACCATTTAGCAATTGCAAGTACCATTGACATACCAATTGCAGAATCAGCAGTGCCTTGACACCACCATGAATCATACAAACAATCAATTATTATAGTATCATTTTCTTTGTTTGTGGCATTTAACTGGCCAATTACATTATAACTTATTACAGATGTGTTTAATTTTTGCTCTAGTTTAAAACCGATCTTTGTATTTTTATGATCTTCTAGTATTTTTGCCCCGTTACTTCCATTAATATAAATAAACGGAATATGATTTATATTTTTTAAAATATTCATATCATATGTATCTTTATTGAAGTCATACAAAATAATGCCCTTGCAATAGTCAAGATATCTATCCCATAAATATGAATATAAAACTGGAACTCCTCTATAAATAATATTTACTACTTTATAATTGAATATAAAGTTATTCCAAAATGGTAAAAAATTAAGTGGGCTGTCAGGATAAAAGGCTTTATCTTTTAAAATCAATACAAATGGTTCTAGTTTATTAATTAACTTAACAGAAGAAACATACAAGCTTGGTATCAAAGGAGGTTTTATCACCTTTAAACCTGAGTAATTATAGGTGAAGTTTAAACTGTTGTTATTCTCAGAATTCTTTATCCAAACCGGTGCAATATATGCATCAACGGTTTTGTTGTTAATTTTTACATAATAATCAACTATCTCAAGTTCATGTGTTAAATCTGGATATTTTTCAGAATTACACAGTTGCTCCTTATAAGTATAGAGCCCAATTTTAGTCATATTTTCTTCTAAAATTTTTGCTGCATGCCGCTCGCCTTTGGTACCAAAAGCTCTACCTTTTGCAATTTCTCCTGCAGACTCATTATATTGAGTAAAAATAATGTTGCTAAGATTCTCAGTTATATTGAAGATGTAATGAATATCCAGTCCATCTTTGTTAGATATGTAACTATTTTTCTTATATGGCTGAATTGTGCTTATACTATTAACATTTGAAAAAACAATTGACCCAAATAGTAATAGTAATACCCCAAGGGTTAGACTTTTTTTAATCATTTTTTATTAAGTTCCTTTTAGTATTTTTACAACTAATAATAATTATATCTCTAATATATTTAATACTTTTTATAATATAGTATCCAATAAAAAAATCTTGAAAAAAGAAAATGAAGAATTATTTTTATTTGTACTAAATTTCTTCTAATAGTTTTAGCACGTATTTATAGAACTTCTCAACAGTGCTTACTTGAACTAATTCTTCTGGAGAGTGTGGATATTTAATAGTTGGGCCGATAGATATCATATCCATACCAGAGAATTTTTCGCCTATTATCCCACATTCAAGACCGGCATGAATTGCTTCCACTTTTGGTTCTTTATCAAATATATTTTTGAATATTTTCTTTGATAGTTTTAGAATATTTGAATCTAAGTTCGGTTTCCATCCAGGATATGGTTTTTCCTCCTTAACATTAGCACCAGAAAGTTCAGCAGTTGCTCTAATTCTATCCCGTAAATCTTGTAAGGCAGATTTTATTGAACTTCTTGTTGAAAAATAAATTGCAGCATTATCCTCTTTTAACGAAACAGATGCTAAGTTGGTTGATGTTTCAACAAGATCTGGAATATCATAATTCATCTTGTCAACACCATGAGGAAGACCATGCAATAAATTTAAAAGCTGAATTTGCGAATCCTTTGTAAGAGTTGTTTTAATTTCCTGGTTGTCTTGGATTTCAACTTTAAATTTTGGATCAATTGGTTTTATCTCATCATAAATGTTTTTTTCTTCAGATTTTAATGTTGAAATAACCTTATCTTTGCTGGTTTTATCAATGGCAATTAAAGCAGATGCTTCTCTAGGAATGGCATTATGCTTATCTCCACCCTTTAAATCTGATATTTTGTAATTATAATTTTTTGCTTTCCAAAGCATACGAACTAAAAGTTTTACAGCGTTACCTCTCTGTTCATGAATATCAACACCAGAGTGTCCTCCTCTTAAACCAGATACTTTTATTGTCAGTGTCTCCATATTTTCATTAACTGATTGTTTTTTTAGTGGTAGTTGAATTTGTGAGTCTCCGCCTCCTGCACAACCAACTGTTATTACTCCAAAATCTTCGCTGTCTAGATTTAATAATATTTTACCAGTAAGCATATCTGAATCCATTGCAAATGCACCAGTTAGACCAGTTTCCTCATCAACAGTAAATAACGCTTCGATTGGGCCATGATTAAGACTAGTATCCTCAAGTATTGCAAGAGATATGGCAAGTCCTATTCCATTATCAGCACCAAGTGTTGTTCCATCCGCTGTTAGAATATCACCTTCAAGTTTGAGTTTAATAGGATCTTTTGTAAAGTCATGTTTGACGTCACTGTTTTTTTCGCAAACCATATCCATATGACCTTGTAAAATAACAATAGGTTTATTTTCCATATTTTTGCTTGCAGATTTTTTTATCACTACATTACCAACTTTATCTTCTTTAAATTCTAAATTTTGTTTTTTTGCAAAATTGATAATATGTTCTCTAATTTTTTCCTCATGCTTGGAACAACGAGGGATTTTTCTTATTTCATCAAAATGTTTCCATACTAATTTGGGTTCTAAATTTTCAATTACTGACATATATTATTCCTCCCTTATAAACCAAGGGAGGTATTACAACATCAAATTTAAAGATTTACCATAAACCCTTTAGAAATGTTTTATATAATAATTATTTATTATCTTTGAAAAATCTGAGGCGATTTGTTTATGGATTGGGGAATGAAAAACCGAATATCAAGAATAATTCAAAAAGATGGACATACAGTAATGCTTGCAGTAGATCATGGTTATTTTATGGGGCCTACAACTGGTCTTGAAAAGCTTGATGAAATGGTAAAACCACTTTTGCCATATGCTGATGTTTTAATGCCTACTCGAGGTGGTCTTAGAAATTATATTCCACCTGATACAAATATTCCAATTTGTTTAAGAGTTTCTGGTGGAACTAGTATACTTAATGAAACAAATTTACTACACGAAGGTACAACAGTTTCTATACAAGATGCTATTTCATTAAATGTTGCAGCAGTTGCGTATTCAATACTTGTTGGTCAACCTTTTGAAAGAGATACATTACTTGGAATGACTGAATATATTGACGAGGCAAATAAATATGGAATACCTGTTTTAGCGGTAACTGCAGTTGGGAAAGGTCTTGGTAAAGATGCTCGATATTTATCATTAGCATCTAGAATGGCTGCAGAACTTGGCGCAAGTATTGTTAAGACGTATTACTGTAAAGATTTTGAGAAAGTTATTGAGTCCTGTCCTGTACCTGTAGTTATTGCTGGAGGTAAAAAAATACCTGAAAAAGATGCTTTACAAATGGCATACGATGCACTGCAAAAAGGAGCAATTGGAGTTGATATGGGAAGAAATATATTCCAGAGTAGCGACCCAGTTGCTATGATTCAGGCAGTAAATGCAGTTGTACATAAAAAATTCACTCCAAAAGAGGCTTATACTCTTTTTAATTCAAAGAAAAAATAATTAAAATTTCCACGATAACTTTATATAAAGTCTGATATTAACCACCTAAAAATAAAGAAGGGAGATATTTATGGATCTAATTTGGTTACTATTGATAATAGTAATAATCCTTGTTGTGTTTTTCTTGCTTATTTATTGGGGATTTTACAACAAGATAATACGCATGGAAAATAGGATAGATAATTCCTGGGCACAAATTGATGTACAATTAAAACGTAGGGCTGATCTTATTCCAAATCTTATGGAAACTGTAAAAGGTTATATGAAACATGAAAAAGAAGTACTTGAAAATGTAACAAAGGCTCGCTCTGCACTCATGAGCGCAAAGTCACCTCAAGAAAATATAGATGCAGATAACATGTTAACTGGCGCTCTAAAATCATTGTTTGCAGTTGCTGAAAATTATCCAGATCTAAAGGCAAATCAAAACTTTCTAAACCTACAAGATGAACTTACAAATACAGAAAATAAGATTGCATATTCAAGACAACACTTTAACGATTCAGTACTTTCATTCAATAACACAATAGAGACATTTCCTGGTCTATGGTTTGCAAAAAGAATGGGTAAAAAAACAAGGGAAATGTTACAAATACCCGATGCGTCAAAGGAACTTCCAAAAGTAAATTTTTAATTTTTCCGAATAACTTTGGGTAAAAATGGAAAAAAAACTACTAGTCGAAGACCATATTAGAAGAAACAAACGTCTAACAATAGTGGTCTGTACATTGATGGCTGTACTATTTGTAGGCGTTGTTTTTTCTCTTGGATTTATTTTTTTCAGTGGAAATCATTTGATCTCTTTAGTATTTGCTTTGCCTATTGCAATTGGATATGTGGCAATAACCTATTCTATCTCTGTTCAAACTGTTCTTGCTGCAGCAAAAGCAAGACCTGCAAACCCAAAAGTTAGAGAGGAAAAATTGTTAATTTATAAAGTTGAAGAGATGTCAATAGCTTCAGGTATGCCTATGCCAAAGGTATACATCCAAGAATCAGACAGTATTAATGCATTTGCAACTGGTAAAAAACCTGAGAATTCTGTTATTTGTGTCACAACTGGTGCATTAAGAAAATTAAAGCAAGATGAACTTGAAGGAGTTGTTGCTCATGAGATGAGTCATATTAAGAATCATGATATTTTACTTGCAACTGTAGCTATTGCAGTTGTTGGTGCAATAGCTCTAATTTCAGAAATTGTATTTTGGTCACTTCTATGGGGCGGAGGCGGAAGAGGTGGAAGAAAAGGCGAAGGTAATGCTATCGCACTTGTTTTAGCAATTGTTTTTATAATACTTGCACCAATTTTTTCAAGACTTGTATATCTTGCAATATCAAGAAAAAGAGAGTATTTAGCTGATTCAAGTGGCGCTTACTTAACAAGAAATCCAGAAGGACTAGCAAAAGCGTTAGAACGTATTAAAAACGACTCGCCTAGAGAAAAACCTAAAGGGTCAAAAACTGTAGCACCACTATACATATCAAATCCATTCAGACGAGAATCAGCAGGTTCAATTTGGGCAACTCATCCACCCATTGATGAAAGAATAAAAAGACTAAGATCAATGTAATTTTAATTTTTCATTACATTTTTTAGAAATTTTTCAATATTTTCTTCTCCATGAATAATTTTATCTTTTTTAAATTGTAATATTAAATGATTTTCATATGTTTTTATTCCAAGCTCATCTAATTCTTTCTTAATATAAGAAAACACTTTTTTATTACTATCAATTTTTCCTGCACCAGTAATAAAAACTGCTCCTTTTTTCCCCTTAATATTTTCTGCTTTTTTTAAATAACTTTTAATGTATGGAGATGGTCTTCCTCCCCAAGTTGGAGTTCCTGTAATTATAAAATCATATTTTTCTAGATTAAAATCAGTATTTCTAATTGACATATCTTTATCTCTTATGGCTGCGCTTCCTGCTTTAAAAAAACCCGGTCTTTTTTCATGTTTTATTTCTATTAAATCTACTTCAGCATTTTCATTCTTAAGCTTTTCTTCAATTGTTTTTGCAATTTTTTTTGTATTGCCTGTTCTTGAATAATATACAATCCCTACTTTCATAAAATATACCTCTAACTTTCAGAAAGCATAATCTTTTGAGTTTTTTTAACATCAAGTTTCATTGGAACATCTAACTGAGCACAGACCATCCATTCCACAGGATAATATCTATTTCCAGACAAAGCAGTTCCAACTGCAACAACTTTCCCAAGTGTTCCATCAAGTTCTGGTGTACTGGGTGCTCTACATTGTTGCAAGATATCACTTGGGATCTTTATTTCTATATTAAAAGAATCATTTTGATAATCTTTTTCAGGACCTAATGGCATTGTAAAATCAAATACCTTGGTATTTCTATAAGAAGTTCTACCTTGGCTATTTCTATATTTTTCTTTTCTTTGACCTATGAAGCTTACTTCCATTTTTCTTGCTTTTAATGGTTTTTTTAAATTTAATGAAACTTTCCCTTTTATTGTATCTCCTGGATTAAAATTGTATTTCTCTAGCATCATAGTAATTTTTTCTTTCCCAAATAATCCCATTATAATTCACCTTTTTATTTTTTAATAGTTTAGAGGTAACATATAATAAATAATTAAAGTTTCCAGTAGTTGATCTTAATATGAAAAAAATGAAAGTTGCAATGTATTACAACAATAACGATGTTAGAATTGAAGAAATTAATATACCTGAAATTAATGAAAACGAACTTCTAGTAAGAGTTCATGCCTGTGGCATATGTGGTAGCGATGTAATGGAGTGGTATAGGATAAAAAAAGCACCAAAGGTACTTGGTCATGAAATGGCAGGTGAAATTGTAAAAGTAGGGAAAAATGTTAAAAAATATAAAATTGGAGAAAGAATTTTCGTGTCACATCACGTACCTTGTAATAAATGTAAATATTGTAAAGATGGTTATCATACTTTGTGTGATACTTTACACTCTACAAATTTTTATCCTGGAGGTTTTTCAGAATATCTAAGAATTCCAAAAATAAACATAGAGTTTGGTGTGTTTGTTCTGCCGGAAGAAATGTCATACGACGAGGCAGTTTTTATTGAGCCACTTGCTTGTGTTGTTAGAGGTCTAAAAATTGCAGAAATGAAATCAGGAATAAGTGTTCTTGTTATTGGAAGTGGCGTTGCAGGACTTTTAAATATTAAGCTTGTCAAAGCAAAAGGGGCAAAAAAAATATTTGCAACGGATATTGACGAGTTTAGACTGAATTCTGCAAAGAAAATGGGTGCGGATATTATAATCAAAGCAGAAACAAACGTTGCAGAAGAAATTAAAAAACACAACTCTGGAAAACTTGCAGATTTAGTGATTTTATGTGCAGGAGTTCCTTCTGCTGCAAGACAGGCTATGGATTCAGTTGCAAAAGCAGGTACAATTCTTCTTTTTGCCCCTACAAAACCAGGAGTTGATGTATCTATACCATTATTTGATATATGGAATAAACAAGTAAAAATAGTATCAACATATGCTGGAGCACCAAAAGATTTAGAAGAATCAATTAACCTTATCAAAAATAAAGAAGTAAGTGTTATTGATTTAATAACTCATAGATTTCCTCTCAGAAATGCAAGTACAGGTTTCAAACTTGCAGCAGAGGCAAAAGATTCATTAAAAATAATAATAGAACCATAAAAAAAATTGGTTGTATGAAAAAAATTAGGGCAATCTGGGAACTTATGCGACTTGAACATGGTGTAATGATTGCTATAGCAATTTTTATCGGTTCACTTATTGCTTTAAAAGGAGAAGGTTTACCAACTTTTGATAGATTTGTACTAACATTTTTTACTGCTTTATTTTTAGAAGCTAGTACATTTGCATTAAATGATTATTACGATTTAGAAATAGATAAAAAAAATAAAAGATACGACAGACCTTTAGTAAGGGGAGATTTGACTCCAAAATCTGCTCTATATTTGTTTTTTATATTTTTTCCTTTAGGAATAATATGTTCATATTTTGTAAATATTGCATGTTTTTTAATTGCGTTAATTACTGCATTTCTAGCAATTTTGTATGATGTAAAGATCAAAAAAATAAAATTACTTGGTAATTTTTATATATCTTATGTAATGGCAATACCATTTATATTTGGGGGAGCTGCGGTTATCGAAAGAGACGTACTGTTTTTTAAAATACCTCCTTCAATTTTTATTATCGCACTAATAGCATTTTTCACAGGATCTGGAAGAGAAATTATGAAAGACGTTATGGATTTTACTGGAGACCAATTAAAAGGAGTCAAATCTTTTCCGAAATATATTGGTAAACGCATGTCAAATGTAGTTGCTGCTTCTTTTTATATTCTTGCAGTTTTTTTAAGTTTTTTACCTTTTTTCTTGGATATTTTTGAGATATACTACTTAAATTACTATTATTTATGTTTAATCTTATTAACAGATATTATGTTTCTTAGCACGGCAATACATTTATTAATAAAAAAGAAACCTCTTTTAAAATTGTATAGAAAATTTACGCTTGTTGCAATTTTTTTTGGTTTAATTTCGTTTTTAATACCAATCACTCTAATAATAATTTAAATATTTCTATTTATATTAAATAGTAACAATATAATCCTTTTTTTGTTAATATTTTAACATTTTGTTATTTTGGCTGTTTATTATTTAGTATTTTTATAAAAACTTTTATATACTTACAAAACAATTATATGATGTAGGATGGGGGAGTTAACCCTAATTTTTCCTATCTCTCCTCACCACCTCCACGGCTTCCCCATCCAAACTCTTATTACATTATTTCTAAAACCATCTCTTTAAGATAAGGGACAGTTTTATAGTTTTTTATTTGTGAAGGCTTTATCCAACGATATTCTAAATGTTCCCAGTCTATATTTATTTTGTCTTTTTTTTTAATATTAAAAACAAAAGGAAAAATTAACCAGTCATATTTTTCTTTATTATAATAATCCATTAATTTTATTGCATCTAAACCTTTAACAAACTTAACATCATTTTTATTTAAACCAATTTCTTCTTTAATTTCTTTTATTGCCGTATCAAAAGGTTTTTCATCTTTTTCAATATAACCAGCAACTACTCCCCACATACCTTTATAAGTCTTAACTTTTTTACTTCTTTTTAAAATAAGAATTTCTCCTTCTTTATTTAGCAACAAACAGCTTACCACTTTGTGCATTTTAAAACCTTTTACAAATATAATCTAAAATAGACTCAAAAACAGCCTTTCCATCTCCAGAAATATTATTTAAACCTTTATTTGTCCAATCTGGATGTTGATATTTATAAAATGTTCTTTCAGGGTGTGGCATTAAACCAAATACATTTCCAATATGATTACATATACCTGCAATATTTGAGATAGATCCATTAGGATTCCACGGATATTTTGCGTAGTCGCCATTAATATCTACATATCTAAAAACAATTTGATCATTTTTTTCTAATTTTTTAATATAAGAATTTTGTTTATTTAGAGGAAATAACAATTTTCCTTCAGCATGTGCACTAGGGATTAATCTAATTTCGTTTTTAGGAATTTTTGTTGTAAAAATACATTTACCCTTGTTTTCATGCTTCAGCAATGTAGGTCTACATTCGAATCTGCTAGAGTCGTTTATGCTTAAGCAAGCATCTGGAATCTTAGTTATAACTTCTTCAATACCAGGTAAGACTCCTAGTTCAATCAATACTTGAAAGCCGTTACACACTCCTAGAATTGGGTATTCTTGGATTATATAAGATTTTAAATCTTTGGTTAATTTACTTTTTACTCTTGCTGCAAAAATGGCTCCTGCTCTGATATAATCTCCAGCTGAAAACCCTCCGGGAAACATTAAACATTGATAATCAAAAATACTTCGCTTTTCATATTTGTCACAATCAATATGTAAAAGTTGTTTTAAATGAACAAATTCAGGATTTGCTCCAAGTCTTTTAAAAGCATCGTAAGATTCTTGTTCGCAGTTCGTACCTTCTATTCTCAGTATTCCTATTTTAATATCTTTTAATTTCACGTTTACACCGATTTACATAATGGTAATATTATCACTATTATTTCTTTTTTTATCTGTAAATCTTAAGCCATATAATAATATGATTTTAGAGATAAACCGAAAAGTATATATAAAATAATGATATATAACGAAATATAATGATATATAATGAGGTATTATTATGAAAGAAGAAAAAGATGATAAAAAATATACAACAATATCAATACCAACACCTCTTGCAGAAAAAATTAAAAAAAGAATAAAAGGAACTGGATTTACATCTTTATCATCATATGTGACATATGTTTTAAGAGAAGTAATATCTGGTATGGAAGATGAAGAGGAAGAAGAAGTTTTTAGTAAAGAAGATGAAAAGAGAGTAAAAGATAGACTCCGAGCCCTAGGATATATAGACTGAGGTGTAAAGTAATGCCAAAACCACATGGAGGAAAATTGATTAATAGACATATCAAAAAAAGTTCGATAGACACAAAAGGTCATAAAAAATTTGAGATAAATACAAATATTTCTGAAGATATTTTAAATATTGCTAATGGAGTATTTTCCCCATTAAAAGGATTTTTATGTAGAAATGATTTAGAAAATGTAATTAGCAATAAAAGATTAACAGATGATACTCCTTGGACAATTCCAATAATACTTGATTTTAATAAAAAAGAACTAAATGGGATCAAAGATGGAGATAAAGTTCTTCTGAAAAATAATGAAAGTGGTCTACTAGCCTTATTGGAAATTGAAGAAATTTATACAATTGATAAAAAAAAGTTAGCACAAGAAGTCTATTCAACAAAAGAAATAGAGCATCCTGGCGTTGCAAATATTTACAAACTTAAAGATACTCTAATTGGAGGAAAGATTTCACTGCTTGAAAACAAAAAAAGAGAATTTGATGAATATAATCTAACTCCAAAAGAAACAAGGTTTTTATTTAAAGAAAAAAAATGGAGAGAAATTGTAGCATTTCAAACGAGAAATCCTCCTCATATTGGACATGAGTATGTACAAAAAACAGCTCTTACATTTGTAGATGGTCTTTTTATAAACCCAATTATTGGAAAGAAAAAAGTTGGAGATTTTAGAGATGAAGTAATACTTGCTTCATATGATACATTGATGAAATATTATTACTTGAAAAATCGTGCAGTTATGTCTATTTTAAGAACTTCAATGAAATATGCAGGTCCTAGAGAAGCAATACATCATGCAATAATGCGGAAAAATTTTGGTTGCACACATTTCATCGTTGGAAGAGATCATGCAGGTGTAGGAAATTATTATGGCCCATATGATGCACATGACATTTTTTCAGAGTTTCCTGACTTAGGAATAATTCCAGTTTTCTTCAGGTCTTTTTCAAGATGTACGAAATGTGGTAGTGTTGTAAATGATAAAATTTGTCCGCATGACCAAAAATACCATATAAATTTCAGTGGTAAAAAAATAAGAGAACTGCTTAACAATGGGAAAATCCCTCCTGAAGATATGATGAGAAAGGAAGTTGCTGATACTATTTTAAAATTTAAAAAACCATTTGTCGGATAAAACGGTGATTTTCATGTTGAATAATTTAAGCGGAAAAGGTATTTTAATTCATCATTGGGACACAGATGGTATTTGTTCAGCACGACTTTTATTAAAATATTTGGAAGGAAAAGATATTGTAAACAAAACACCAATTCTAGGTAATTATTTTCTAACTGACGAAGAGGTAGAGAAATATTCGCAGTATGACTTTGTAATAGTTGCAGATATGACCCTTACAGAAGATAACATTAATGAACTTTCAAAAAACGCAGAAGTTTTTGTTTTTGACCATCATCTTGGAAAGGTTTATGAAAATGCATTTCACCATAATCCAGTAATAAAAGGAGAAAACCCTGATGATTATCCTTCTGCAAGCTGGATAGTAAATGACTTTTTGAAAAATGATGTGAATATCTTTGCAATTCTTGGAATAGTTGGTGACCATGAACTAAAAATAAAAAATAATAAACGTTTTTCTAAAATAATAGACGACTTTTGTAAAGAAAATAACCTAACATTTGATGATTTACATAAAATGGTCTTTCTACTTGACTCAAACTATAAGTTAGGAAATAAGGAAATAGTTGAGGAAGCTCCTAAATATTTAATAAAAAATGATTTACCTAACGATATTTTAGAAAATTCTCAGTGGAATAAAAATTTATCAAAACTTGATGAAGAAATGAACAAGCAACTCAATGCACCGCGTGATGAAACAGAAGACCTCATAATTAAAAAAATGAATACACCTTACAATATAATCTCAGCAATTACAAGAAAGATTGCATGGAATACTGGTAAAAATACTGTTGTAATAAATACTGGATTTTACAAAGATAAAGACCAACTTTATGTAAGAAGTAAAAAAAATGCTGAACCAATGATTATGAGAGGTAAATCATTAGGTTTAAAATGTGGAGGAAAAAAGGAAGTTCTAGGAGCAATTATTCCTAAAGAACAAACTGAGTCCTTTTTAAAAGAAATTTTGGATTTTTTAAAGAAATAAATTTTATAGGTGATAAAAAATGAAAGAACAAAAAGCAACAAATGTCACATGGCATGAGCATAAGGTGACAAGAGAAGAAAGAGAGAAGCTTTTAAAACAAAAGGGAGTAATTCTATGGTTTACTGGGCTTTCTGGATGTGGTAAATCAACAATTGCAAATGAAGTTGCAACAAAACTACATAAACTTAACAAACTAACATACATACTTGATGGAGATAATATTCGTCACGGTTTGAACAAGGATCTTGGTTTCTCTCCAGAAGATAGAGATGAAAACATAAGAAGGATATCTGAAGTTGCGTGTCTTTTTGCAGATGCAGGGGTGATTACTATTACAGCTTTTATTTCGCCATATAGAAAACTGAGAAATTTTTGCAGAGAGTTAGCTGGTAAAGGCCGTTTTCTTGAGATATACACAAAAGCCTCGCTTGAAACATGTGAAAAAAGAGACCCAAAGGGTCTTTATAAAAAAGCAAGAAATGGAATAATAAAAAATTTAACAGGTATAGATGCACCATATGAAGAACCAGAAAATCCTGAATTAATAGTTGATACTGACAAATATTCAATAGACAAAAGTTCAGATATCGTAATAAAAAAATTAGAAGAATTAGGTATTATAAAAAAATAATGAGAATAAATATGAATCTTGATAAAAATATAAATTATATTGCATCTGGATTAGAACGCTCTGGGACATCTTTGCTAATGCAAATATTAAGGGCAGGCGATATTCCAATAAATTATGATAACTTGCGACAAGCAGATAATAATAATCCAAAGGGTTACTATGAACTTGAAGGAGGAAAAATAATAAACAAGCTTATTGAAGGATCTTTTTCTTTTAATAATTACAGGGGGAAATTTATTAAGATAACAGCATTTGGTCTTCAATTCCTTCCAATTGGTAAATATAAGATTATTTATTCTGAAAGAAATATTGATGAGATAATGGACTCGATGGAAAAAATGATTGGAAAAAAAGACAAAAATCGGGAAGAAATAAAAAAAAGTTTTGAAAGGTTAAATAAAATGATAAAAGATTTTTTAAAAAAAAGAGATGATATAGAGTTTTTACTGGTAAATTACAATGACATTATATTAAATATTGAAGAAAATATAAGAAAAATAACTAAATTTTTAGAGATAAATGATGAAGCTATTGATAAAATGATAAATGCTGTAGATGATAGATTATACAGACAAAGGAGAGTATGACTAATTCTAAAATAATAAAAAATAGATTTATTAACATATCTAATCGTAGAGATATATTTTTTATTTTTCTTGCTTTTTTAGTTATTTTAATCTTTTATTTTGCTCCGACACCTTCAGGTTTAACACATAATGGTAAATTAATGATTGGAATATTGTTAATGGCAGCAATACTATGGATTACTGAACCAATACCACTTGCCGTCTCCGGTCTTTTTATTATGATTATTCAGCCTTTACTAAGAATTATACCACCAGATGAAGTGTTTTCCTCTTTTGGAAATCAGGCAATTTTTTTTCTAATAGGTGCGTTTATTTTAGCAAGTGCAATTGAAAAACATGGAATCCATCGACGTATTGCTCTAAAATTTCTTAGTTACTTTGAACAAAGCCCTCGATTTCTAACACTTGGAATAATGGTTTCTTGTGCATTTTTATCTTTTGTTATGCCTGAACATGGAGTAGCTGCATTATTTTTACCGATTGTTATTTCAATTTTAATTGCTATGAAAATAGTTCCAAAAAAAAGTAATTTTGGGAAGGTAAGTTTACTCAGTATTGCCTATGGCTGCTCTATTGGTAGTTTAGGGACATTGATTGGTGGTGCTAGAAATCCTCTAACTGTTGGAGTTTTATCAGATCTTGGAATAAATGTTACATTTTTTGATTGGATGGTATATTCAATGCCGGTTGTAATAATTTCCTTACCTTTAGTTTGGTTGGTATTACAATTCACTTTCCCAATTGAGCTAAATGATATAACTGCAGCAAAAAAAGAGATAAAAAATCAGGTAAGCATTGCAGGAAAAATGAAAAAAAACGAATACACAATTTTAATAATACTTTTTATTACAATATTTTTATGGGTTTTCTTTTCATCAGATAAATTCTTTGGACTTGCAGTAATTGCAGTACTTGGAAGTATTTTGTTGTTTTTAACAGGTATTATTAATTGGACAGATGTAGAAAAACGTGTTCCTTGGGGGATAATATTACTTTATGGTGGGGCAATAACATTGGGAATTGGGATTCAAAAAACAGGTGCTGGCACATGGATAGCAAACGCTTTATTTAATGTTGCTGGAGTGAATCCTTTTGTTGTTTTATTAATAATGATTATTTTTACAGTTTTACTTACAAATATAATGTCAAATATTGGTGCTGTAGCAATATTACTACCAATTGGAATTGCAATAGCTGCTGAAATACCTGAAATAAGCCCTCTTTTCGCCTCAATGACTATAGCACTTTCAGGCGGTCTTGCGTTTATGCTTGTTATTGCAACACCAGGCAATGCAATTACCTATTCTTCTGGTTATTTTTCTACTAAGGATCTTTTCAAAGCAGGAAGCATTGCAAATATTTTATGTATTTTAATAATATTTATCGTTGCGGCTGTATACTGGATGGGGTTTTTGAATCTATGAAAAAGTTTATAAATGTTAAATTTAAATCAGGTTGGATAAATTTATGTTTAAAAATATATTAATTCCTATTTCATCAGAATTTTATTCAAAGCAACTATTACAAAAAAGCATTTCTCTTGCTGAAAAGTTTGAAAGTAATCTAAATATAGTCTATATAATAGAAGAAAAAACACTTGCCCAAACAAATAAACGTTCAGACGCATATCGGACTTTTTATGAAATAGAAGAGACAAAAAATGAAATAATAAGAAAACAAAAACAAACTGCAGATGATATTATATTTAAAGACGCAAAATATTTTTTTAAAAATAAAAAAATTCCTTTTAAAGAGAAAATAAAAGAGGGAGAATTTAGCAAAGTTGTTAGATATGAAACAATTAAAGAAAAATATGATTTAATTTTAATGGGTTTTGCAAAAGGATGTATTTTAAATTATAGTCTCTTAGATGAAATTGATATTCCAGTATGGGTCGAAGGAAAAGGCAGTGGAAAATCAATACTTGCAGTTTGTTCAAATTTAGCTCCAAATCAAAAAGTCCCTAATATAAGCATAGAGTTGTCTAATATTCTAGGTTGGAAACTAAATATGTTATATGTTGTAGATGTAGAAGATAGCGTTCAAGTAGATGAAAATTGTAAAAGATCTGACAAAAAATCTGAAAAGGATTTAATTTTTAAAGGACAATATTTTGTTAAAGAAATGGAAGATAAAGGCATTAAAATTGAAATGGTAAAAGGAAATCTAGAAAAAGAGACAACAAAAGCCGCTATGAAAATTGAACCAAATTTAATAATAGTTGGAAGGGAACAAAAGAAAAGAGGAGTATTGGGACTGCCGGTAAAAAACATAAAGAAAAAAATGGTTGAAAAATGTAATTACTCAATATTATTTGTCAATTAGATGTAATTTTAATAAAACAGCTGTTTTAAAAATGGAAAATGATTTACAAGGGCTCTCCATATTTGAGGAAAAAGTAAGTTTATAGACTGCTGAATAATTTGACAATTTTTTTGGTATTTAGGCACCCTTACTTTAAGAGTTCCCCAACTGCTCTCAGCACCATAGGTATCTTTTGCCTTTACACTTACAGTATAACAACGTTTTATCAACCAAGAATGCGAACGGTTCACTGATATTCCTGACGGAACAAATTCAGTCCATCCACTGTTTGTTCCATCTCCCCAATCAAAGAAATAAGATATGTTATCTCCATCTGGATCAATTGCATTGGCAGTAAAGTTATATTGAGTTCTAGTCTTAAGGCCTGTAGGTCCATTGACTATTGGTTTGTCAGGTGCATTGTTATCAAGATTTAGTATTTTTACAGTATAATATAACCAGTCGCTAATATTTCCATATATATCCTTAAATCTTAATTTTAATACATAAATTCCTGATTTACTCCATTTATGAGAAAATAACATTGGTTGATTGTAAGGTCCAAGCCATTCGATTGGGGATCCATCACCCCAGTCAATCATTATATAACAGTTGCTATCTTTCCAAGATATTGTAAATTTATAGGTTATATACATATATCCAATTTTAACACCAAAAAATTTTGTTTCAGATGTAAAAATTGAACTAAAAGTTGTGCATTTACTTTCACCATCCTGATCCTTGGCTTTAACTTTGATTTCATAGGTTCCTACATCTTCCCATACATGAGAAATAAAAGCAGTTTCACCAGGTTCGTAGGGGCCAATCCACCCGCTACTTGTCCCATCTCCCCAATCAATCAAATAAAAAACATCATCACCATCAGGATTCTGAGGCGTAGGAATATAAAAAGTGTTAAAATCCTCAGTCCACATGACAGGAGGAAGAGGTGGACTACCTCTAGTTGACTTTGTTATCAAATATGTTTCATCTTGATCTGATGTCACCATCTCTTTTAACTCATATGCATTACTCATGGCATTTATACAAAGCGCAAAACTTGTCATTAAAAACAAACTCATAATTCCAAGAGCAACAATTTTTTTCATCATTTTCTCCCCCTAACAAAATCTCATATATTTATTAGTATTTAAAATATAAGGTAAAAACTGTCAAATATTGATAAAATAAAACAAATTTTATTGATTTGTTCCTAAAACCCAATTTCTAATTCAAAAGTCTGATTCAAAAGTGACTTTAATGGCAAAGTCTGAGTAAATGTAAAATATGTGAATAAAGCTTACGTCTAAAAGGCGATTTTAAATGAAAGCTGTAATTTTAGCTGCTGGTGAAGGTAAAAGATTAAGACCATATACTGAAACTCTGCCAAAAGTAATGTTACCTGTTGTAAATAAACCAATTTTAGAATATGTTCTTGATGCAGTAATAAAAAGTGGTATAAATGAAATAATTGTAGTAGTTGGTTATAAAAAAGAAGTCATTTTAGAATATTTTAAAGATTACAACAAGGCAAATATTACTTATGTTACACAGGATAAACAACTTGGAACAGCCCATGCATTATTGCAAGCAAAAAAACATCTAAAAGACTCTTTTATTGTTTTGTCAGGCGACAATATCATTGATTCAAATAGCATTTCAAAATTAATTGAAGATAAATCAAAATACAGTATTCTCATAAAAAGACATTCTCAACCATCTAAATATGGAGTTGTATTTCTTGAAAAAAATATGATAAAAGAAATTGTCGAAAAACCTAAAGAGGAACTGGGTAATTTTATATCAACAGGAATATATAAGCTTCCAAAGAGTGTATTCAAAACCATTGAAGATCTGGGATCAGATGGTATTTATGCTCTTTCAACAGTAATTCAGTCATTAGTTAATCAGGGCGAAGAAATCAATACAATCATTGCTGAGTCATGGATGGACATTGTATATCCATGGGATTTAATAAAGGTAAATGAAACAATGATTCATGAGTTGCCCTCGTCTATTGGAGGAGTCGTAGAAAAAGGAGTTACCATAAAAGGTGATGTTTTTGTTGGAAAAGATACAAAAATATATTCAGGTTGTTATATAGTCGGACCCGTTTTTATTGGTGAGGGATGTGAAATAGGCCCTAATGTTTGTATTTTCCCATCTACAACAATTGGTGATAATTCAGTAATTCAACCTTTTGGCCATATACAAAATGCAGTGATTATGAACGAAGTTCATGTAGGTTCACAGTCATTTTTAAAAAATTCTATTGTTGGTAGAAGTACTATTATTAAGGATCACTTCTCAAGTATAAATGGGTCTCCTACTGTAGAAATAGAGGGGGAATTTAAAAAATTAAAAAATATGGGAACCATGATTGGAGATGATTGTAATATTGGAAGTAGCGTTGTAATTGATTCAGGAAAAATAATTGGAAAAAATTGTAAAATTAATTCATTGAAAAAAATTATGGATAACATACCAAGTAACACCAAAGTGATGTAAATTGTGTGGGATAATAGGTTATAATGGATTTAGAAATGCAGATAAAGTATTAATCGACGGACTGAAAAGACTTGAGTATCGGGGTTATGATTCAGCAGGTATTGGAGTTATAGGCAAGAACTTAAAAATTTATAAAGAAATTGGAGAAATATCAAAACTTGAAAAATATATACCGAAACTAGATGGGGACATAGGTATTGGTCATACTAGGTGGGCAACACATGGTGGTGTTAGTAAAGAAAATGCTCATCCTCATCTTAGTGGCAATAATAAAATTGCAATAATTCACAATGGCATTATTGAAAATTTTCAAAAATTAAGAGAAGAACTTAAAAAACAAGGTGTTAAACTTAGATCTCAAACTGATACAGAGGTAATTGCTCATTTAATTGAAAAAAATTATAAGGGTAACTTATATGATGCAGTTTTTTCTGCTCTTAAAAAAATAAAAGGCTCTTATGCACTTGTGGTAATTTCTTCAGATGAGCCGGATAAAATTATTGGTGCTCGAAAAGAAAGTCCACTTGTTATTGGAGTTGGTGATAACGAAAATTTTTTGGCATCTGATATTCCCGCTCTTCTAAAATATACAAATCGGGTGATTTTTTTAAATGATGGAGAAATGTGTATTATTAAAAAGAATAAAGTAAAAGTTTTTAATGAAAAAAATAAGGAAATAAAAAAAGAAGAAAAATTAATAAAATGGGATTTTAAGGATGCAGAAAAATCAGGTTTTTCTCATTTTATGTTAAAAGAAATTTATGATCAACCAGAAACAGTTCATAAAGTCTTTCTAGGAAGAGTATCTGAAATTGATAGAACGATAACATTTCCCGAAAAAGTAGAAAATATAATTCAAGATGTTAAATCAATAAATATTGTTGCATGTGGGACTTCTTTTTACTCAGGTTTAGTTGGTAAATATTTCATTGAAAAGTTGACTGAATTACCTGTCAATGTAGAGCTATCTTCTGAATATAGATACTTTGGAACTAAAAACAAGGATTCTCTTGTCATTTGTATAACTCAGTCAGGAGAAACTGCAGATACACTTGCAGCTTTAAAAGAAGCAAAAATTTCTGGTTGCAAAACTTTAGTAATTACAAATGTTATAGGTAGTACTGCTACAAGAATCTCAGATGCGTATATTTTAACCCAATCTGGTCCTGAGATAGGTGTTGCTGCCACAAAGACTTTTACCTCTCAAATTCTTGTTTTATTTTTGATATCCTTAAAGCTTGCAATTTTAGAAAAAAAAATAGGTGCAGATGAGTTATATGAATATATATTGCATCTAAAAGAGTTATCAAAGAAAGTTAGACAGGTTCTTGATAAAAACGAAGAAATTTCAAATATTGCTAAAAAACTGAAAGATTCAAATTCTGTTTTTTTTATTGGTCGCGGTATTAATTTTCCAATTTCTTTGGAGGGGGCTTTAAAACTTAAGGAAATATCATATTTACATGCAGAAGGTTTTGCAGCTGGTGAATTAAAACATGGGCCATTTGCTTTACTTACAAAAACAAGTCCTGTTGTTGCAATAGTAACTAATAATTCAACATATGATAAAATGATAGCAAATATTGGGGAAGTAAAAGCAAGAGGGCCAAAAGTTATTGCAATTGCAGAAGAAAACGATACTGAAATTGAAAAACATGCAGATTTTGTTTTAAGATATCCATCAAATTCAAATATGCTTTCGTGTGTATCAATATCTGTTATACTTCAACTTTTAGCTTATCATGTTGCAAATTTTAGAAATTGTTCAATAGATAAACCCAGAAATCTTGCAAAATCTGTAACAGTTGAATAGGAGAAAATGTAAAAATGAAATGTGTTATACTTGCAGCTGGCGAAGGAAAAAGGATGCATCCTTTAACCTATACTCGTCCAAAAGTAATGATACCAATTGCAAATAAACCAATTTTAGAATGGAATTTATTAAATGCAATTAATGCAGGAATTAAAGATTTCATCTTTGTTGTTGCTTACAAAAGCGAAATGGTAAGAAACTATTTTCAGAATGGCAAAAAATGGAATATCAATATCGAATATATTAACCAAGGGCAGGCCCTTGGTACTGCACATGCAATAGGAATCGTTGAAAAGTTTGTTGATGATTTTATAGTTTTATGTGGAGATACAATCTTTGGAAAAAAAGATATTAAAAATATTTCAAACAAAAACCCAAGTGTGGGTCTTTTTAAAATTGAAAATGCAAATGAGTATGGTATAGTAAAAACAAGTAATAGTAAAATTGTTAAAATTTATGAAAAAATGGATAAGCCTTTTTCAAACGTAATAAATGCAGGTATTTATCATTTTGATAAAAAGATATTTGATTATATCAAAAAAACAAAAAGATCCCTTAGAGGTGAATATGAAATAACAGATTCAATAAATATGATGGCAAAAGAAAAAGAAATCAAAGGAATTTTTTTAGATGAATGGAGAGATGTTGTTTATCCCTGGCACCTGCTTGATGCAAATGAACAAATATTAGATAAAAATAATAAAAAAATTATTGGAAATATTGAGAAAAATACCACAATTAAAGGTAAGGTTTCAATTGGTGAAGATACAATTGTTATGAATGGTAGTTATATTGAAGGTCCTGTAATAATTGGAAAAAATTGTAAGATAGGTCCAAATTGTTATATTAGACCTTTTACTTCAATAGGAAATGGCTGTCATATTGGTAATGCATGTGAAGTGAAAAATTCAATAGTTTTAGATAATAGCAATATACCTCATCATAACTATGTTGGAGATTCAGTTATTGGTGGAAACTGTAATTTAGGTTCTGGTTGTAAAATTGCAAATCTTAGACTTGACAAAAAAAATATAACAGCTTTCATAAATGGGGTTAAAATCGAAACAAAGCGTAGGAAATTAGGTGCAATAATCGGTGATAATACTCAAACAGGTATTAATTCTGTAATCAATACCGGTTCAGTAATAGGTAATAATGTTTTCATTGGACCTAATGCCAGTGCATTTGGATATATTAAACCTGATTCAAAAATTTTATAGATTTATTCTTGTTGTGTCTTATAAAGTTCCCAGTATTTTCCCTTTTTTTCAATTAATTGATTGTGATTTCCGCTCTCTACAATTTTCCCTTGATGAAGAACAAGTATTGTATCTGCATTTTTTACTGTACTAAGTCTGTGTGCAATTATAAATGTGGTACAACTTTTTGAAATTTCATCAATTGCTTTTTGTACAGCTTTTTCCGAAATTGTATCAAGAGAGCTTGTTGCTTCATCTAAAAAAAACACCTCTGGTTTTCTAATCAATGCTCTAGCAATCGCAATACGTTGCTGTTCACCACCAGAAAGACGCATACCCCTATCACCGACAATTGTGTCATACCCGTCTGGTAAATTTTTTATAAAATCATGTGCTTCAGCTTTTTTTGCCGCATCGATTATTTCCTTATCAGAATAATCTTTACCAAAAGAGATATTATCTTTTACTGAAGCATTAAAAATAAATGTATCCTGACTTACAAAACCAACCCTATCAAGAAATGAAAATATGTCATAATCTTTTATGTTTATATCATCAATATATACACCGCCTTCATTTACATCGTATAGTCTAAGCATCAAATTCACTATAGTTGACTTTCCTGTACCTGATGGCCCTACCAGCGCTGTAGTTTGATCTTTTTTGACGTCCAAGTTAATGTTTTTAAGTAATATGTCCCGCTCTTTATGAGAAAAAGTAACTTTTTTAAAAGAAATTCCTTTTTTTAATTTTTCAAATTTTTTAGTTCCATTTTCAATTTTACTATAGCTACTATCTCTAAGTTCATCATAAACTGTTTCTACATTAGGCATTTGATTCATGAATTGCATTCTAAAACGTCCGAATTCTGCAATTTTTGGAAGTACCAAAAATATTGCTGTTGCAAAAGTACCAACCAGAGGTATAAGATAAAGAAACCTACCGGGGTACAAAATTTTTATTCCAATAATAGTACCTCCGATAGCAATGTATATAATCATTACTAGCATAATTTGAGGAATCTTATTCCAAAAATAATTCCTTCTATGATGGAACCAAAAGGTATTAATTGCCTTATCAAACATATCTTTCCAATATTCAAATGTCTCATTTACCTTGATTTGCTTAATTCCACTAGTATATTCTGTAACAATTACTCTTTCTTTTTGTCCAGAGTCCCTTTGTTTCGCACCTGCCTTATATGATATTTTAGTACTAATCTCTCTTATAAAATATATATAAATTATTCCAGCAATTACAACTATGATTACCAACTTCCATGACATTGTAAAAAGCATTGCAAATACTGCTATTGCAAGAAAAATATGTAAAAATATATCAGACAATACTTGTAAAACTGCTACAATACTATTTGGTGCTTGGCTTGTTTTATATAGTATCTCCCCCTGTTTGTTATCAATAAAATATTGGTAGTCTGCATTTATGCATTTATTAAACATTTTTTGTTTTGTTTCTGTAACAATTTTTGCTGTAAATTTTGCAGAAAAGTAATAATAAAATATTTTTAAAACAAATGATGTACTAGCAATTATAATAAAAACTGTTGCTAGTCTTAAAAGTTCATCTTTTATAGGTATTAATCTAATATAGGGATCTACAAAATCAATAAATGCATTTTCCACCCCTTTTGCATTTAGAATATTCCTAATTATTGGATACATAAGGCCAACATTTAATGCTTCAATTATTCCGGTGATTGTAGCCAGTGCTATTAGGAAAAAAAAGTATATTTTATATCGGCTTATAAAAAACCATATGAATTTTAATTTGTTTTCCTGCTTTTTTTTCCTTTTTAATACCATGTTTTTAGCCTTTTAGGTAATATCTTCTTTGTTAATCTCATAACGAAAGTTATTGACCTATTTATAAATATTCTTAAAAATCTCTATTATCAATTATTATTAATTAAATGATGATTTAAATTAGGAATATTAATTAAACACAATTTTTTTAATTTCTTTTTTTGAAAGAGGTTTAACGTCTTTGGAGATATAACGATTTAACTTGCTGTATCTTGCATCTTTATAATCTTTTAATTCAAATTTAATATTTTTCAATTCTAATTGCGGAGGTATAATTAACATTTCATCTGTTTCATATGCCAATGCTGCTTCTGTTTCTGTCATAAGTTCTTCAAACATCTTTTCTCCAGCTCTTAGACCAATAATTTTCTTTTCTATTTCATCTTTTTTATAATGGAATTTTTTACAGTACTCTTCAATAATGATATCTGCTAAATCCCCAAGTTTAACTACAGGCATTTTTAGTATAAAAATTTCTCCCCCTTTTGCCATTAGTGTAGCTTTTAAAATTAGATCTATTGTATTTTCATTAGACATTACAAATCTTGTCATATTTGGATTTGTGATAGTAATTGTTTTATTTTGTTTAATCTGTTGTTCAAAAAGAGGAATAACAGAACCTCTAGAAAATAAAACATTACCAAATCTAACAGAAGAAAAAAGAGTCTTTCTTAGCCCTTTATACTCATTTGCATCAATTACTAGTTTCTCTGCAAGAAGTTTGGTTGCACCCATTGTATTAATAGGATTAATTGCTTTATCTGTGCTAATATTTATTACTTTACTCACACCATTATTTAAGGCAGCCTCTATAACATTTTGTGTACCTAAAACGTTTGTTTTAATCGCTTCAAATGGATTGTATTCACATAAAGGAACATGTTTAAGGGCAGCTGCATGATAAACAATATCAATATCTTCCATTGCTAGTATCAATCTTTCTTTATCTCGGATATCACCAACTAAAAATCTCCTATCGCTTTTTTTACCGAGATTCTGTATCATTTTAAACGTACTATATTCATCATTACTAAAGATTCTAACAACCTTTGGTTTATAAGTTAACAATTTTTTTACAATTTCACTTCCTATGGTGCCTGTACCTCCAATTACTAAAATTTTTTTGTTTTTGAATAAATCTTCATTCTTATTGCCCATATATTTCACCCTATACAATCTATAATTTTATCAACTATGTAATCTATCTCACTCAATGTTAACGATGGGTATAACGGAATAGTAAGAACTTTCTTGGATAATTCTTCTGTCTTAGGTAAATCTCCCTCTTTATATTTATATTCTTTTTTATAGAATGTTTTAAGATGTATTGGCTCAAAATATACTTTGGTCATAATTCCTGCTTTTTTTAGATGATTTTGTAACCTATCTCTATCTCGGCCATTTTTTAATTGAATTGTATACATCTGATAAATGTGATATTGATTTTTTGATTCTTTCATTGTTTTTATTTTTGGAATTTTAGATAATTTTTCATTAAAATATTTTGCATTCTTTCTTCTCATTTCTATGTTTTTATTTATTTTTTTTAATTGAGATAAACCTAGCGCAGCTGATATTGTTGACATACGGAAGTTATATCCAATATGTGTGTAATCCATATTTTTTGTAGTGGAAAAATAATCACCTGGCTTTATTTCTACTCTGCCATGCGATCTCAGTAGTTTTAATTTTTGATAAATTTTCTCAGAATCTGTTACAATAGCCCCACCTTCTCCAGTGGTTATTATCTTATTTTGACAAAAACTAAACATTGCAGACGGTCCAAATGTTCCTGCCATTTTTCCATCCATTTTTGCTCCTAGTGATTCAGCAGCATCTTCAATCAATAAGATGTTATTATCCTCAGATATTTCTTTAATTGCTTTAATATCTCTAGATACAAGCCCTCCATAATGAATTGGAATTATTGCTTTTGTTTTTTTAGTTAATTTATCTTTTATATCTTCAGCATCTAAACCATATGATTCTTCTTCGGTTTCAGCAAAAACAGGTTTTGCACCGGCTAATACTACAGAATTGGATGTTGATATAAAAGTAAATGATGGGACGATTACTTCTCCAGAGTTTATGCCATGAGCAATTAATACAGAATGTAATGCCGAGGTACCTGAATTAAATGATAATGCATATTTTTTTCCAATAAAATCAGCTATTTTTTTTTCAAATTTTTCTATCTCAGGGCCTGCTGCCCAATGGGTACCTCTCTTTATAATTTTAGTAACAGACTCAATATCGTCTTCATCCCAATAAGATTTAAAAAGAGGTATTCTCCATTTCATTTGTTTATCTTCCTTATAATTTTTACAGGAATTCCAAAAGCAATTGTACTATCTGGGATGTCTTTATTTACAAAACTATG
>Ga0272441_10001609_pt1 | contig 47883 bp, 37 predicted proteins | sample SSMProp6N_FD_193582 | JGI IMG/M metagenome (GOLD analysis project Ga0272441, IMG submission 193582) | Marine sediment archaeal communities from Little Sippewissett salt marsh, Falmouth, MA, United States - SSM-Prop-6N | ecosystem: Environmental > Aquatic > Marine > Wetlands > Sediment ... | reverse complement strand
CCTCCTTTTTGCCGTATCCCCACAGTTTCAAAAACGACTCATTGACGTGGGTGAGGTTTCCTTCGGTGTCGGCGATGCTGTTTGCGGAGATGGATGAGTCGAACACGATGTTTTTGAGCAGAAGCTCGTTTTTTGTCTGGGTTTCATCCGTGATATCCATGTTCGCGGACTGATATCCCACGAGCTCTCCGTTTTCATCCTTGATGGATGTGGCCAATCCCCTGGAAATGAAGGTTGACCCGTCCTTGCGTTTTGCCAAAAACTCGCCCGCCCACTGCCCCCTTTCACCCAGAGCTGTCAGTACCGGTCCCGTATCCTCCTGGTTTGCAAAGAAATCCGCAATGCTCTTCCCCAGCACCTCCTCCTTTTTGCCGTATCCCCACAGTTTCAAAAACGACTCATTGACGTGGGTGAGGTTTCCTTCGGTGTCGGCGATGCTGTTTGCGGAGATGGATGAGTCGAACACGATGTTTTTGAGCAGAAGCTCCTCCTCGGCTCTCTTCCTTTCGGTTATGTCCCAAAATACCCCCAGTATCCCCTCCACCGCTCCCTTGTCATTGATAACCGGGGTCTTGACGGTGTGCACCCACCTGTACTCATCGTCCTGGAGGTATCTCTCCTCGAGGGTTTCAGTGTTTCTGGTCTTGAGTATCCGTTTGTCATCCGATCTGTACTTGTCCGCAAGCTCTTTTGGGAAGAAATCCCTATCCACCTTGCCGTATGCCTCGTCGGGTTCTATGCCCAGGTCCCTTGCCATGTTCTTGTTTATCTTGAGCCACCTGAATTTGGTGTCCTTCATGAATATCTTCTGGGGTATGTTCTCCACCAGTGTCCGGTAAAGGTTCTCGCTCTCCGAAAGCTCCCTTTCCGCTTTGTGTCTTCTTTCCTCTATTTCGATGTTTGAAAGGGCATAGCCGATGTCACCGGCCAGCTCCCTGAACAGGTCCTTTTCCTCCTGGTCGTTGAGGGCACTTATGGGCAGGGATATGGACATGATGCCATATGTCATCGAACAGTCCTTGAGCCGAACGCACAGGGCTCCGAATCCCCCGTAGGTCTTTGATATGGGACATCCCTTGCACATGCTGGCCGGGTCGGAAACGACCACCATGTCTTCCTGGCTCATGGCCCATTTGATGCAGTTGATCTCTCCCTTGCCGAGTATCTTCCTTTCAAGGGCCTTATGCTCCTTTCCGATCCCCGAGTGGGCAAAGGATGCAAACTTCCCGCTTCTGTCCAGAAGGGCTATCCACGCCCCCTTGTAGCTGCGGTTCTTCACCATGGTCCGGCAGGCGTTCTTGATGAGTTTTTTTCTGTCCTTTTCCCGGGTGATCAGTTGGTTGACGTCCCGGATGGCCCGCAGCACATTGTTCATGTGGATGATCCTTTCTTCGGCCAGCCTCCGGTTGATGACCTCCTGCTGTATCTCGTCGTTCATGGCCTTGAGCTCCTCGGTCCTTTCCCTGACCGTCCGCTCAAGCTGCGCTTTCACATCCGCCTCATCGGGTTCCGGTCCCTTCTTTCCGACGTTGTGCGATCTGCCAGTTTTTGTGTTTTTTTTCTTTCCGGAATCACTCAACTTATCACGCCCCGTTTGGATACTGTGAACTGTGGACTGGGCCATTTTATCATACAATGGCAACAGGAGAGCATGTCCATTCGGACCATGCATTCCCCCGGGCAATCGAACCACCGTGGAGGATAATAATATTATGAAACCGAATGGGAAAGAATGTGAAATATCAATCAATGACGAACCGTTTTCCTTTCTCGGTGATCTCCACTATCTTGGTCCTTCCCTTCTCCTCCACCCTGATCAGATTGGCCTCGGTGAGCTGCTTCAACCTCTTTCTCACCGTGGGTTTGCTGCTGTGGGTCTCGTTGCATATGTCGGTTATGGTGGGCCTTATCATCATCATGTTCTTTCTGTAGACGTGTTGGATTATCTCCATCATCTCCGGCGGCAGGTTCGGAACGGCAGCGCTCCGGATGGGCAGAATCTCCTTTTCCAGCAACGCCATGTCCCGCTTTGAAAAAAGCCTCGGGTCGTATCCCACCAGGGTTATTAGCTGTTTAAGATGGGTCACATCCCTTATGTCCTGGATCAACTCCGAAATGGAGGCCCCCTTCGGTTTTTCAAATAACCTGTCGATCCTTTCTATCAATACAGCCCGCTTGTCGGGAATGCGGTTCAGCGCCTTTATGAACTCTTCCGGATCAGGGGCGACAACGCCCTTTGCATTCTTTTTCCCCAGCCATATCTGTTCATGGGTCTCACCCACGGTGTTGCCGAGTTCGTGGTCCGTGGCCCGGGTGATGGATGTGCCTGCAAAACCGGCCCTGAGAAGGTCGCCGAATATCTCACGGACCATGACGGGGTCCCTCTCGCCGATGCCGTAAAGGTTGCCCTCATCGAGCTCGTACCTCAGCAGCCTCCTTTGCATATCCCTTTCCCTATGCCTGCTTTCGGTTATGTCCTCGATTATGCATATGAGAAGAGGACTGCGCCCCGAAGCCTTTCCGTTACCGTTGGACGATCTGAGCATTGAAAAATTGGTCCTTACGATTATGACCGACCCGTCGTCCCGTACCATCCTGTGCTCCCGGATCGCAGGCGCAGCCCCCTCCATCACCTCACGCATCGTGATCTCGAGTCTTTTACGGTCATCGGGATGGGTGATGTCCAGAACGGACATCCCGAGCAGCCTTTCCCGCGTGTGCCCCAGGTGAGTGTCACTCTGGGGGTTGCTCGCCACTATGGTGCCCCGGGTGTCTGTTAAAAGGATGAGATTGGGTGCCAGTTCGAATATGGATCGGAACAGTGATTCCTTTTCCCTCAGCTCCCTCTCCATTCCGTGTTTGTAGATCGCAACCTCGATGGTGGATTGGAGCTCCCTGTCTGTGTAGGGCTTGACTATGTAACCGTAGGGACCCACGCGCTTGGCCCGCTCCAGGGTATCCTGGTCTGTATAGGCCGTGAGGAACACGATGGGGATGTCAAGGATATCCTTGATCTTCCATGACAGGTCTATACCGTTGTCCTCTCCCCTCAAAACGATATCCATCAGGACCAGATCGGGCCTGTTGGACCCCATAAGTTCGAGGGCCTCATCGGAGGAGTCGGTTACGCCTGTTACATCATAGCCGAACTCGGTGAGTTTGGTCTTGAGGTCCAGGGCGATGATGGCCTCATCTTCCACCACCAATATCTTCAACCCTTTCACGTTGATCAGTGGGAAAGGGGCTTTGGGTAATTAATACTTGATGTGGAAATGGGATATGGATGACGCGGAAGGCGGGATGTAATATCTGAATGAAGCGGAAGGCGGGATGTAAGGTCTGAATGAAGCGGAAGGCGGGATGTAAGGTCTGAATGAAGCGGAAGGCGGTATGTTAGGTCTGAATGACGCGGAAGGCGGTATGTTAGGTCTGAATGACGCGGAAGGCGGTATGTTAGGTCTGAATGACGCGGTTGGCGGTATGTTAGGTCTGAATGACGCGGATGGCGGGATGTAAGGTCTGAATGAAGCGGAAGGCGGGATGTTAGGTCTGAATGACGCGGATGGGGATGAACGTGATATTATCAGTCCAGGGACGACAGCTCGGACCGAAGCAGGTTGAGTTCCTGTTCCGAGAGAGAATCCGGGTTGACATACACCAGCATCATGTTTTCGTCAACCATCACCTTGTCGTTTAGCAGATAGAGAAGATTGAGCACGGCCTTGAACCCGTTCTGGGCGATCAGGTACTCGATGCCCGACAGAAGGATGATGCCCCTGTCGGTCTTCCCCAAAAAATCCTGTACCGCCTGGGAAAGCTTCGGGATGGCCTTGGGCTCGATGCACACCACATCGTCGGACCGGTTCCCGGTCAGCCAGATGAAGGGTGTCTTTTCAAGCCCGTATCTGGACTTCACGGTGTCGGGCTTCATCCTGCTTATGCAAAGCCCCTGGTGTCCATGGCGTACCTGGTCATGGAATATGTTGAACGCCGGGTGGGGGGTCGGATCGGTTATGAGGTAGGAAACGTTGCTGTCCAGATCGTATGCCTTTTCCCTGCCGTTGGCCGTCTCGGATGCAGGTTCCAGGGGGATTCCGGTTCCGTTCAGTTCGTTTTTCAGGGACCTTATCTCCTCTTCCATTTTCTCCTCGACTGCCTTTCTTTCGGTGATGTCCCTGGCAACTCCCTGGATGAATCGGGGGTTCCCGTCATGGTATATCAGGGATGCCGTGGTCTCGATCCAAATTCTGCTTCCGTCACTGCAGCGGATGTTGAACTCCTCGGGTTTATGGTGGGTGCCGGTCTTGTTGATCTCTTCCATTAGCCCCTGGGTGGATTTGAGCTGGTCCTCATCCATTATATCCCCAATGGATCGTTCACCCATCTCGCTTTTTGTAAACCCCAGTATCTTAAGCGCCGCGGGATTCAGGTCCACGAATTGTCCGTTCAGGTCCAGCAGGTAGATCAGGTCCGAGCTGCTTTCGAACAATGCCCGATACCGCAGATCGCCCTCCCGGCACCTGCGGTCCATGTGGTGCTTGTAAAGGGCCATCTCCAGCGTGGTGCTGAGCTCCCTTTCATTGATGGGTTTGATGAGATATCCGGAGGGCATTGTCGGCTTGGCCCTCTCCACGGTCTCATCGTCGTTGTAAGCGGTCAGGTAAATGATGGGGACGTCCGAGGTTTCCCTGATAATCTCGGCGGCCCCGATCCCGTCCATCTCACCCTGAAGGACTATATCCAGAAGGATCGCATCGATCTCCAGCTCGGATGCTGCCGTTACGGCCTCTTCACCGGACGCCACCGCTTCCACCACCTGGTGACCCATGGCGGTGAGGCGGTTTTTCATGTCCGCGGCCACTATTGCCTCGTCCTCGACGATCAGGATGCGTGCCATTCTCATACCTTACCTTTCAACGGGACATCGATTATGAATTTTGTGCCCTTCTTGCCTTTGATACTGATCTTTCCCCTGATCTGTCTTGTCAGGGTACCAAGCATCTGCATTCCCAGGGTGTTGGTCCGATCCATCGAAAATCCTTCCGGGAGCCCGATCCCGTTATCGGATATTTGGACCTTTAATTTTGTTTTGAGGACCTTGGCCTCAATTTTGACATGTCCCTCCCGCTGATGAGGGAAGGCGTGTTTGAGGGAGTTGGTCACGATCTCGTTGATCATGAGCCCCATCGGGATTGCATTGTTGATGTCCAGGGTGATGTCCTGTATCTGGACCACCATGGCGATCCGGTTCACGTCGATGCCCCGGCTGCGGTATATCTGTGCCATCATATCCTGAACGAATTCCCCGAGATCGATCCTGGACAGGTTGCCGGAACGGTAGAGCATCTCGTGGATCAGTGACATGGCCGCCATTCTGTCCTGGCAGTCCATGAGGGCCGAGATGGCATCCTGATCATCGAGATATCCACACTGGAGGCTCAGCAAGCTGGTCATTATCTGCATATTGTTTTTGACCCGGTGATGTATCTCCCGAAGCAGTATCTCCTTCTCTTCGAGAGAGGCCCTGAGGGATCCCTCCGCTGCCCTCAGCTCCGAAACGTCCCTCTGGATGCCCAAAAATCCAATGGTATCTCCATTCTCATCCCTCAGTGGTGATACCTTGTAGTGGCAGTAGAAGGTGGTGCCGTTCTTTTTCATGTTCAGGGACTCGCCGGAAAAGATATCACCTCTCTCCATCGATCCGTACAGCTCCTTTTGCACCTCTTTTGAATGTTGGTCCGCGTTGAAGATGTCGGGCCTCTTCCCCCGTATCTCTTCAAGCTTCCAGCCGAACAACGCTTCTGCTGTGGGGTTCATGTAGGTTATTTTGTAATCCCTGTCGCACTGGATGATCCCGTCGGTGGATTGTTCGACCATCTGGGAGAGTGACGACAGTCTCCGTTGGTTCTCGATCTGATCGGTGAGGTCGGTGAACGTGGTGTATACCTGGTAAGGCTTTTTCTCTCCGTTTTTGAACCGGGGCGTGGCGGTAACAAGTATCCATCGACAGCGGTCTTCCCTTTGGTTACATATCCCCATGGTCACGTCCTTTACCTCTTTCCCGGTCCTCAGTGCCACCATGGAAGGATGCATGTCCCCGGGGAAATCCGAGCCATCCGGTCGGATGGGCTTCCACCGCGGGTCCTGGGAAGTCACACCGTTCATCTCATCGAGCGAAAGGCCCAGAATCCGTTCGGCCGCCGAATTTGCGGAGATGATGTTGCCCAGGGCGTCCTTGTAGACCACCCCCTGGGACATGGTCTCGAAAAGTGTCCTGTGCTTTTGTTCGCTTTCCACCAGCAGGTCCTGGGCCGCTTTCCGTTCCGTGATGTCCCTGCCAGAGCTTAAAAGCCCGATTATTTCACCATCGTCATTTTGGATGACCGTGTTGCTCCAGGCAATCATCCGTTCCTCGCCATTTTTGGTCATGATGGGCCGTACCAGATCATCAAAGCCTTCCACATCACCGCTTAAAAGGGATCTTGATATGGATCGAACCTCTTTTCGTATCCTTTCAGGGAAGAATCCTTCAAACCAGTTCTTCCCGACGATCTCATCCTCCCGGTACCCAAGCACCTGGCACCCTTTGCGGTTGATCATCTGAACGGTTCCCCTTTCATCCAGGGCAACAAAGATCACACCTGCAATATCCAAGTAGGTCTGGGCACGATCCCGCTCGGCTATCAGTTCCTCTTCATTGCGTCTTATCCGATCCATGATACGCGATCTTTCCCTCATGTTGTCTATCCAGTTGTAAAGTATCTCCCTCTCCCTGTTCTTACCGAGGAAAGCCCGGGGAAACACGTAGTAAGGGTTATCGTAAAAGTTGTCCCCTATGATGGCAATGGGGTGGGTCATCAGCACCTTTTGAAGAATGCCGGCGTCGAAACGGCGCATGTCGTACTGGCAGATGGCCAGGCATTTGTTTTTTGGGAAGAACTCGTTGAGTTTTGCCTCGTACTCTATGAGGGTTTCTGGGTCCGTGCCCCTGAGCGCCCAGGTCATTTCACCCGTTACCCGAAGGGCCGAGTATCCCTCGCTCAACGCCTTTTTCGTCTCCTGTCCAAGCATTCGTATCATTCTGTCAGGGTCGAAGGTCCCGTTCAACAGATAGGAGTCCTTGGCACTCAGAAGTAACAGCTGCCCCCTCTCTTCCAGATCGGCCGGGTCCCAACCCGCCTTTTCCAGATATCCCCTGACCCTATTTCCGGTGTTGGCGTCAAGGACATAGAAAATCCTTTCCCCCCTTTCGATGCCCTGGGAGATGAAATCCGTCAGGACCCGTCGGTGTTCCCTGGCGTTGCGGTACAGTATGCAGAGGTGATCCCCTGCCTTGACATCCTTCACGGACGTTATGCTATCATTTCTCAATGTCGGGTCTCCCGGTTGATGTTGACGGATTGTATAACGCATATCAGTTGGATATTTGCCATTTGTAATTGGTATCATTCCTCTGAAATATTACATCTTCCCATGCGATGTGGCGTTATATTCGCGTTTTGTATCCTGAACATTGTTCATGCCCCATCCCCTAAAGGTTCGATCTCTGATCGGATGATGTTGATCTCCTGTTCGGTGAATGCCTTTGGGTTTACATCCACAAGTAGTATGGTCTCACCGATCATCACCTTGTCGTTTAGGAGATAGAGAAGATTGAGCATGGCCTTGAAGCCGTTCTGGGCCGTCAGGTACTCCAGTCCAGAAAAGAGCACAATGCCCCTTTCCGATTGTTTGATGAAGTTCACTATTGCATTTGTCAGGGTGGGTATCTTCGTGGGATCGATACAGACCTCCCCGTTGACGGTGTTGGAGGTCAACCATATCATGGGGGTCTTTTCAAGCCTGTATCTTTTCCTGAAGTGTGACGGGTTCTTTCTGGTGATGAGAAGGCCCTGTCTCCCACCGTGCACGGCCTGAATGAACCTGTCCACTGCATCATCATCGCCATCTCCTATCAGATAGGACATTCCAGTTTCAAAGGTTACATCCTCTCCATTGCCATCGCTTCTTTGTTTTTGAGAGGTCACATTCGATTCGTACCGGGGTTTTAGCCTCAGCTCCAGCTCATCTTTCTCTCTTTGCAGTTCCTTGAACGCCTCATCCTTTTCCAACTCGGCACTCTTTCTGACAGTGATGTCCCTGATTATGGCCTGGATGGAACCCACAGGTCCGCCTTTCTTCACGACCGCCGGGATGATCTCCAGCCAGGTGGTCTGACCATCCGACAGGGTACAGTCCACCTCTATTGAACCTGTCTCTTCGCCCATGAACAATCTTTCAAAATTGTTCATGATGGCCCTCAAACCCTCTTCATCGAACTTGCCAAGTTCAAAAAGTTCCTTTCCCTCTATTGCCTCAGTGGGCAATCCAAGTATTTGCGAAAGCCCGTTGTTGCAGCTCTGGATGCGGCCTTCCTGGTCTATCACGGCTATGCCGTCAGGTGAAGATTCAAAAAGCGAACGGAACCTCTCCTCGCTTTCCCTGAGCTCGGCCTCTGCTTTTTTCCTGTCGGTCATGTCATGGAAAATTCCTCTGGTCACCACCGATCCGTCATCTTCGAACCTGGCGTTGGCATTGCCCTCCACCATCATCTCCCGGCCATTCCTTTTCACAAAGACTATCTCCACCGTGGTTTTTTCACCCTTCTTTACCTTTTCAAATATCTCCGTGAACTTGGGAAGCTGATCCTTTCTGACAAAATCCTCGATGGTGAGCCCGAGGGCCTCCTTCCGCCCGTATCCCATCTTGGTGCACCAGGCCCGGTTCACGCTCACTATCCTGCCGTTCTCATCGATCTGCTGGATCATGTTAAGGGCATTGTCGAAAAGGTCACGGAGTTCAGCTTCGCTTTTCCGAATGGCCTCCTGGGCAAGGCGCGCTTCCGTGACGTCGTTCATCAGGAGCACCACCTCCTGACCATCCTTGGAAGGGAACATGTTGATGTCAAGCCACATGGCCTTGTTCTCGTGCTGGGTTTTCAGCCCACGGATGAATCGGGGTTCCCGATCATTTCGGGCCAGGATCATCTCCTTTTTGATACTTGTGCAATTATCCAGCATAGGTATGTCCGACAGATAAACGCCCGGGTTTGATCGCTTGGCAAGACCAAACATCCTTTCCGCCGAATCGTTGGAATCCACTATTTTCATGCCTTTCCCGCCGTCGCCCGTGTTTACCACGATCATCGGTTCGGACATGTTCTCGAAAAGGGTCATGTAATCCTGTCGGACCTTTTCCAGCTCCTGCTGGACTGCAAAGTATCTCCCCATTCCCGACCCTCCCTTTTCGTACCTGGAGAGAGGGAACTGGAGAACTATGAACAGCTGTCCGAAGGTGAATGCAAGAAGCCCAGTGGTTGAGCGGTAACTCTGTATCATGGAGAGGCCGCCGACCAGGAATGATGCCATGGCCAGGAAGAACATGAGATAGGACAGGTTCCTCTTTTTAATGTACAGGTATATGGACAATCCGAGTATCAATACGGTGAGTGACTGGATCAATACAAGGCGCAGTTGTTCGAGGATGGTCGTCGAGAAATACGTCAACAGGGAGAGGATCATGAAAATTGCAGCGGTCAGTATGAATAATCTGAACTGGCGGTTAAACTCTTGATCCTTTTTGAGATCGGATACCAGCAGCAGGATCAAGGCGGACATGAGGACGGGAAGGGACCAGTGGTAGAATCCTTCCAGATTGATGCCGCCTACCTGGCCGGATTGCGGTATCAGCACGAACATCAACCCTGAAAAGGCAAATGCGATCCCCATCATCAGCTTTCTCAGGTCCCGGTCCTTCAAATAATGATGAATAAACCCCGCCGACACGCAGAATGAGAAAGTTGCCACAAGGGCCCAACCGACCGTGTACATCATAGCGGTGTCCATCTTCTTGTGAAAAATGCCAATTGAGATATGAACGTTTCCCAGGTATTTTTTCCCTTTTTTTCCTAATATTTTAACTTATTGGAACAGATTGGGAAACTATCCGTCTATTGCCAACGATCCATTGTCGTTCCTGGATGATGAAAAAAGTTGCATGTTCCATTTGTTCAAAAGGGAGTTTGGTTCCAAAAATGTAAAAAGGATAAAAGACGATCGAAGCCCGTGGACGAATCAAGAGATCATATCATGACAGCTGTGGAGAATACCCTGCTGGTCCATCCTTCAAAGGAGGATTCCATCCTCAAGGTGACCCTGGATTCTTTGGAATTCTTTACAAGGGAGTCCGACACCAACATCCTGTTCGTCTGCATGGAGATACCGTCCTACATCTACTGCAGGCTGATGGGTGCCAGGCGTATTCCCAGCACCAACATTCATTTTCTGGATGTCGTATCGGACAGGGAATGCAGCGAGAATATCAACCGATCGGTGGAATACATATTCGGATACCCGAAGCTGCAGGTGGTGCTGGACCGTATTCTTCTCTCCATACGGGGAGAATCCAGGCGGGACAACAGCGGTCTGATCATGATAGACAGCCTGGATAACATGACCTCGCTTTTTGGCCAGAAACCCGTTCTGATAGGGATGCAGGAGGTGGTGAACTGTCTTGTGCAGAACCCGGGACGGTCCCTGGTGGTCCATTTCCACCCGGATCACAATCCGGGTCTTTACAGGGAACTTGTGGATATTCTCAAGGGATGGCGCCACCTGACGGTGGACCCCTCCCTGGTGTCTTCCGATGAGTTCGTCATGCTCCAGGCCGTGCCGGGGGGAAGTGTGGAGGGAAGTGAATGAGTGTCAAGATGGAAAGAATGGATACGGGCATACCGGGGCTCAACGATATACTGGAAGGGGGGTTGCCCTTTCCCTCCACCGTGCTTATTTCGGGGCCCACCGGTTGCGGGAAGACGACCTTTGCCCTCCAGTTCATGTCCCAGGGAGCCCGGGATGGCGAAGGCGGCATATTCTTCACCACCCTCTCGGAACCCATACAATGGATGCTTCGCTTTGCCCAGGATTTGGATTTTTTCAGCAGTGAGGATTTTGGTAAAAGAATACTCTACAGGGACTTGGGATTTTTGCTTTTGGAAGATCATGATGAAGATGCAATGATCAGGAAGCTTATCGAGACCGTGGAGGATGATGTGGGCCGTAACCTTCCGAGACGGGTGGTGTTCGATCCCATAACCGTTCTGCAGCAGCAGCTGGGCACCAGTTATCGCAGGTTCCTATTCCAGCTTTCGGCCAGGATGAAGAACTGGCAGACCATCACCATAATGACGGGTGAGAGCTGTCCAGGCGAGGATTACCAGATGGACGTCGCTCACACCATGGACGGTGTGATACTTCTTTACAATGAACCTGACGGGGACATGAGGTCCCGGTCCATCGAGGTGCTCAAGATGAGGGGCACTTCTCACCGGTGCGGGAGGCATGCCCTGGACTTGTCATCGGGTGGGCTATCGGTGCAGGTGGGTTTGAGGTAGACGGGGAGGGTTGGCGCTTGAAACTCGTCATGCGGTTGGGTGAGGACTGTGATGTTGGCTCGGTTTTCGAGGCAAAGTCCAAGTTCCTGCATCTGAAACGTATGGAAGGGCTGGATGTGGAGGAAGAGGTGGTGTCGGGAGATGATTCGGGCCCGACCTTTCTTCTTGATGATAGGGAACTGGGGAACCCGAATGTGGATGAACTCGAGCGCATGATAGAACAGGCTTTCGATGAACGGGCAACCCGCATCGCGCTCGATCCCAGGTACATGTATATGATAGAGGAAGAACGTCCGGTGAGGGGGCTTGGCCTGTATCGGAACATGCTGTCTGCTGGTTATTCCGGTCAGTACTACACCAGGTCCCGACCCTCCGTGTTTTTGGACCATGGTCATCTGGGAAAGGTGATGCTTTTAAGTTCGATCAATTCCGCAGAACAACCAGAACTGGAACGTCTTGAGCCCACCAATGTCCCGAGGATAGGTATCGTGATGTCCGAGTTCATCCAGAACGCCAAAAAGGGTATCATCTACTGTGACGCCCTGGAGTTTCTGATCGCCCAGAACAGCTTCAAGAACATCCTGTCGCTTCTGCAAAATCTCAGTGACCGGATCAGCCAGAGCAGATCCTTGGTACTGGTGTCGGCGGACCCCAAGACCCTGGATGAGAGGGAGTTCCACCTGCTGCAAAGGGAGTTCTTACAGCTGAACACGAACCGTCTGGATCAGGGTGCTGTGGAAACCCTTTGATCGTGTCATTTCCCGGGTATCACTGCTTGGCGGTGACCGATTTGTGGTTGCTGATGCTGTACATGTTGCATCTTGATGATCGTTCGATGTGGACAACCTCCTTGAGCTGGAGGTTTTTAAGATGCCTGTAGAGGGATTTTCGGCTCAGCCCCGTGCTTTTATTGAGTTCTTCTATGTTCATTTGTTCGTGTTTTGAGAGGGCCTCGATGGCCATTCTTTCAGGAGGGTTGAAGACCACTCTTTCCATATGATAACCCTGCTGGTCTGGGTAGAATAACTTGTAAACGCCCACTTTTCTGTGGGTGATGTGGCCATCCCTTTCCAGACGGTGTATGTGTATGTTGAAGGACGTGTTGGGTATGTCCAGGGCCCTTCGAATGAAGCAATAGTGTGAGCCCGGGTTGTTTCGGATGAAGTCCACGATCTGTTTTCTGGCTGGATGGTTGGGTCGATCAGTGGTCGATCCTGCCATTGGGTTTCCCTCCGTTATTTCAATTTTCATGGGCTTCCGGCGAATGTCTGCCCGTGTGTTGTTACCCGGCTCGCCCATCTTTCGGATGTCCGTGTTGGTATATTTAATCATTGTAATATTGGAAGCAATAATTATTTATTGGATTAGGCGTTGTGCTTCAAATCGCTGTGCCTCAAATGCCAAGACCGCTGGAATCGCCCGTTTTTACAAAAGGGTATTAATATGAAAAACCACAAATCCGCATCAAAGGAGCAAGACTGTTGTCGGAGGGAGACGATGGCCGAAAAGACAACCGTGGAAATTGAAGATATGCGTAGGCTGAAACAGTATGCGTTGGATTGTGGCAAATCCCTCAAGCAGGTGATAAACGAAGCTTTGGATGAAAAGATACAGCGGGACAGGCCGGACATGGAAAAGAAGGACCCGCCCCCCAAAATGAAGTCTCCGGCGGCTGATGGCGGAATGTCCCTGGACCCAATACGGGCAAAGATGGTGCATTGGGGGGTCCATTCCATGTTCGTTTCGCAGATGCGATCGCGGGGCCTTGACTCATCATCCTTTTCGCCGGAAGATATTGACGATAAATTCCTTGACGAATTCTTGGAGAACATGTGTCTGGTGCTGGAGAGGGAAACCGCGGAGACGATATTGGTAGAGATCAAGAAGTTCCTGGAGGGATATGAATGAAGAACAACAACAGACTCTCATCGGCCGTGAAGGGCCTTGACAAGCTGATCTCGGGTTCCATACCCAGGGAATCGATCTACGTGATCACCGGGAACTCCGGGACCTTGAAATCCGCCTTTGCCTTCAACCTTATATCAAATCACCTCAGATCGCACCCGAAGCTGTTCGGGGTTTACATAAGCCTGGAGCAGACCAAGGCATCCCTTCTTCGTAACATGGAGGGCCTGGGCCTGACAACCCCTAAAAACCTTCAGATATCCGATTATGCGACATTGAAACATCGACTGGACGACGGGGATATGGATTACGGTTCAATGATCCTAAAGCCCCTTCTGGATAACGAAGGTTCCGGAGAGCAAAACCCCCTCAAAAAACCCAATTACGTGATTCTGGATTCACTAAACGCCTTCTACGTCCTCATGGCCAGGACCAATGAGCCGGATCGGGAAAAGCTTCAGTACCTTTTCATGATGCTCAGAGAAAAGGGCATAACCTCGTTTTTCATAATGGAGACGGATCCCAGGGAGGAATTCCACGAAGAATTCTTCCTGGTGGACGGGGTGATCGATATGGGGATAATCAAGAGCCAGGGGAAGTTCAAACGTTATATCCAGGTAAAGAAAATGCGCTCGGCCGAACATTCCCTGGACCAGTACGTGCTGGATATAGGTAAAGGCGGCATATCAATTTTGGATGTTCTGCTGGAATAGTGCTGGAATAGTGAGTGACCGTTCTTTTCAAGGTCAAAGGGTTGAAACCCAGCGCTGGAACGACAGTTTGGCGTGGCCCTATCGGGTTCAGTTGATCCCGGCCTGTAACTCCAGGGTGCTTTCTTGTTTCAGCAGGGGCATGTGGACCGTTATTCCCGAGCTCCTGAGGAGGGCGATCTGTCGATCTTCCATGATCCCACTGTGAAGCGGTATGATCAGGACACCCTCTTTCATGGCCACGAGATCAGATAACCTCTGGATGGATCGGATCACGGGCTCTGCCATGCTCTCGGCGTAGTTAAGAAGGTATTCAACGCCACCCAGAAGGATCACGGAACGGTCGTGGGTGTCCATGTGATCCTCGATAAGGGACTGGATGTTCTCAAGGCTGGGAGGAACGCTGTCCCCCGGCGCCTTTTTAAAATCGGTCAACCAGAAAACCCTGACCTGGTCCATGTCCAGCAAATACTCCTGATATACCTTTCTCGGTTGTTCCCTTGAAATGACCAGCGGGGCAAAACCCTCCGATCTGTAGGTGTCGAGGGCATCGAACGCCCACCTGCGGGAATCCATGAGCACGCTGGTGCTTCCCAGGGGGAGAAGGAAAAGGTTACGATCAAACCCGATCTCCTCCAGCTGGTCAAGCACACGGTCCCTGATGCCTATCTCCCGGTCCAGTCCCAGTGAAAGTGCAAAGGGGTTGATGATCCCCATGGCCCCTACCTTCGTAAGTGGGCCTTTTTTCTCAATGGAAGACCGGATGTGGATGCCATCCCGGTCGACTCTTATGTTTTCTGCCAGCGGGTCCACCGATGCCAAACGATGGAGTATCTCTTCGGCCTCGTTTGGGCTGATTGCTGTTTCCGAAACTATCATGTTGAGGGCCCTTTTAAGCTGAATTTTAACGGATGGTGATGCATTGGTTGCCGATTTTGATGTTTGCCTTTTTTGCGGGTGATCATCATTGGTGGTCGGACGGATCATATCCCTGCTGATTTTTGAGGATGATGGATTGGTTTGGAACATGGTGAAGTACAGTGCGGTGGTGGTGATCATCAACATGTGGACGATGAATGCCCAGTAGATGATCCCGCTTCCCAGGATATTCCTGGTCGCATGTGCCAATGCGAGGGGACCGGAATATGCAGTTGAAAGGCCGTTGGTCACCAGCATGCTGGAGTATGCAACGGATAGGCACATCAGCGCCGGTCCGTATATGAGCCCGATGAGAATCCACCGGGTTTTACCCATCCGTTTAACTGCGGATGGACCCGAGACGGTTCGTTTATTCAATGCGAAAAGACCCAGTGTTGTATAGAAGAGGACCAGGCCTCCCAGGCCAATTGCCAATAGTATTGATCTGAGATCGGACCCGCTTTCGAGGGTGGCCGCTCCCAGGCTGCCTGTTAGGAACATCAGGCTTCCCACTATGATGAGATAGAGCAAGATCATCCGGGCGCTGTTGCCGTGCCATTTACGTGCAAGGAAGAAACCCAGAACTGAAAGGGTCATTAGGAAAATGTGAAGACCAATGGTTATGGGATCCATCCATTCATCCGCCGTAATGTGTTTTTTATATTCGGGGCACTCTGCTCATTTTGATCTGCTCATTTTGATCTGCTCATTTTGATCTGCTCAAGATAGGTAGAGGAACGTTTTTATTGATGATATTGTTAATATCTTAGGTATAAATACATTTCGAAAGACTGTTACATGGTGTCGAAAGACTGTTACATGGTGTGTTGCCGTTCGAAGACCACGGTCAATCGATGGTCATTTTCAAATTGATACAATTTGCAAATCAAGCATGTGTGGTTCAATATTTCAATATGACGGATATGGCGGGAGTTGCGGGCCCATTCCTCAGTTAGATATCCTGCCGATGTTGAGCAGATCGGGACTTTCATGTATCTCTATTCCGGAGCCCTTGAGAAGTGCAATGTCACGTTTCTCCAATATGCTCCGATCCAGCGGGATCAGAAGAATGGAATTGTTCACGGCCACCCAATCGGCTATCCTCTGGATTGATTTCAGCACGGGGTCTTTCATGTTGGGAGCGTAGGTCATCAGATATTCAAGGCCGGATATGAGAATGACACCGGGGGAACTGGAGTCCAGGAAATCCTCCAGCTCGGCGTTGATGTTCTCCAGCTTGGGTGGCACAGCATTATCAGGTGCGTTCCTGATGTCGGTTATCCAGATCACCCTGGTCACTGACGTGTCCAGCATGTGCCGTTGGATGGTCCTTTTTGGTGATTCCCGTCCCAGTACCAGGGCCGGATATCCCCTCTCGGTGAAAGCTCTCAGCACCTGAAACCCGGTGTCGGTGCCCGATATCAGTATGTTTGTGGTACCGAACTGATAGGTGAGCATGTTCTGATCGAACCCATTGCGCTTTATTATCTCAAGTGCCTGTTTCTGGTGGGATTTTGGCATTTGTGTTTTTATCTTGTTGAGCAGGGCCCCCAGGAGCATGTGGGATTGGATGGATGTGTAAAGGTGGTCCTTACCGCGTTTGTGAGGTATATGGACACCGCGATCGTTTACCTGGATGTGTTTTGCCATCGGGAAAAAATGGGCAGAATGTTCGATGGCATCCTTGATTTTGGCGCCGGATGCCACATCCTTTGTCAGCAACTCGTTTAGGGCCTTCTCCAGACTTATCCTGTTGATCGACGGTATGTCGAGGTTGCTGTTGACAACGATCCCGCTTTTTTTTATTCCGGGAACCGCGAGTATGACCCCGCATTTTGACCGTTTTAATGTTGTCCTCAACGTTTGGACGGATCTGCTCAGAAGGTCCTTTCCACGGGGATCTTTCCCGGCCATCTCACCGATGTCATCCACTAGGATCAATCCGTTTTTTGCATTGTTTATGAAGTGTGTCAGATTGGCTATGAATTCAGATGAGTCGGCCAGTCCCAATTCCCTGACGTTGCCGTTTGACGATTTATCTTTAGGGCCGTCCAGTATGATGACCGGGGTCTTTTTGAATCTCATGATGTCCGGGTTGGGCCTTTTCCCGGTTATGTAAAGCCCCTCGGATCCCTTTTTCACCCCTTCTTGAAAACGTTTGTATGCCTGTTGCGGGGGCAGTATGACAACCTTCCCGTGTTCCACCGAAACCTGTCCTTGCATGACATGCCCATTTTCAGTGACCGGTTCGATGAAGAAGAATTCGCTGACGTGAAGTATGTAGGTGAACAGTACAGAGATCGGGATCATGAAAATTGCAAAATATTCCACATCGATCTTAAAGAGGAACAGGGTCCAGAAAAGTAGGATGAGGGCCAGAAAGAATGCGACAATGAAGGAGACCCGGGATCGGAATTCCTGTGTGGTCCGGATGTATCGGGGGTTTAGGAACCTGTACAGGATGAGTATGAATCCAGTGCACATCAGTATGAACATGTGAATGAAGCTGGCCATGAATGTGATCTTGTTGTCCAGGGTCAGGTGGTTGAAGTAGTCCATGTCCAGAGGAACTTCGAGCACTGCCTGTGCCGGATCAGCCTCCACGACAATCTTGATGCTAGTAAGGAGGAAAAATAGCCTGGGGATGAAGATGAACGCCAGGGTTGTGAGGGTGAAGCGTTTGTTCCGTTTGAATAATAGCGGGTATGTGAAGAAAAGCCCAAAGGTGGCTATCATGGTGAACATGAAAAAGACACCGATGCATACGATCGAGTAAAAGATCGACCCTTTTGTGTAACTTTCCGGGTAAAACGCTATTCCCAGGGTTCCGATAAGGTTGAGCAGGTTCCCGATAAGAAAGAGGGTCCATGTGTAGGTTAGGACGTTCTTTTTCTTTCTTCGATACATGAAAAAAAGAAGAACCGCCGTAATAAAGATTAGCAATAGACTGAGATTTACCATCATCGTTCTTTCATAGCCGACCACGCCACTCATGGTATGCACTTCTTTGGGTTCATGCGACTGCTGCCGTCCCTTCTTCTGCGGGCAGTCGTTGGGCAGGATAGGCCATTGCTCATGTTTAAAGATATTGTAATGATCTTTCCCTTAATCGCCCGGTTGCCCATTTTTTTTTTTTGCATAAATGTTACTCATGCCTCCTTCGAATGCACAATAGTCGGTTTGTCAACTACGGTGACGTGGCGATCCCATGTTCCCATGTTCCATGGGACCATTGGTAGATGCCTGCAAATGATGTCAGTATCTGCCTGAGAACCGGGGAAGCCAGTATTCCCCTCCGGGACTGCGTTTGCCTATTCCCAGGACCCTGTGCATGTTCTCTTCATAGAATCCTTTCAGGTATTTTGCATCATCCGAGGATTGCTCATGGCTCCGATTGCCGGAGGAATATATGCGATGGAAAAGGTAATCATACAGGATGGTCCGCAGGGTGAGCTCGTCGAAACCCATCATGGTTCCGGTGGAAAAGTACATCTCTGCGCGTCCCCCCAAAAAAAGCGGTTGACAGTCGCTGTCCCGGACCTCCGACGGGTGGATGAACATGTCCACCATGGGTGGTATGTCACCGTAATAATTTTGGAGCAGATCATTTCTCGTTGGTATCCGATTTGTGGTTTTGTAGAAATCTATCCCCATCTCCGCCGCCCTGACCTCCTCTTCATTCATCCCTTCCGCAAATGCGATGTAGAGGCGGTTGGGCCCGTAGTCTGCTGTGGTGTCATGCAGGTTGTCCATCCATTCCAGTATCTCTGCATATCCCTGCTCCTTTACAAAATCCGAATTTCCATAGAACCTCACCCTGATACCGTGCTTTTTGAAAAAGTCGAGGAAATGGTCACTTGAGCAAAAATATCTGATCCCCTTCAGCATCATGAAATCCACGTACTGCCTGTCCCTGGTGAAACATTTCTGAGAAAAACTGGCCAAAAAGACCGTCCGTATCCCGTGCTCATAGAAACCTGCCAGTATCTCTAAAAGTGTGCCTGTTGCCGCTTTCCAGTACTCCTCCTGGGATAGGGTGTCCTCGCTGTTGAAACCCAGGACCCTTCTTGAGCCGTCCGCCTCGAAAAGAACGGACCTCGGCCTTCCATTCTCTTCAACGATCTGTGCAATCCTTTCTCTGCTGTATTCCTTGAACTCATTCCAGCTGGGGGTATCCATTCATTTCACCTCCATGTCAAAGGCCATCACCGCTCCGATCTTTGCGGACCGGACTATGTCGGTGGGCGAGAACAGTGTCTTTGCGATCCATATATCTGGATCGTTCTTGCTGTCGATGGCACGCCTGATCTCTTCTGCAGACGATCTCAAATGTTCAATGTCCAGGTTTTCAACCTCCTGGGAATGGAGGATGGTCGCTGTCAGTGCATAGGCCGTTTCCTCGGCGGTGCCGCTGCCGATGCCCCAGAGGTTGTTCTGCTTTCTCTGCTTCTCAAGCCAATCGATCCCCCTTCTGGCCGTTTGGTCTTCCCAGGTCCCGACGGCACTGGCGATATGGGCCGTGGCATGGATGTCGGATAGGTAGAACTTCTCACCTGTCCAGTGGTCTCCATTGACCATCCTGCTTTTCAAAAACCCCAGGGTACCCTCTCTCATCTCGTCAACCTTGGCAGATGACGGGAAGGTGTTGAGGGCGTCCAATACGTGGGCGTTGGCCACCGTGGACGGATCGCTTTCGAAAGGATAGGTCCTGAAGTGATCGTCGTCCCAGTATGCCCTCAGGGTATCGAGCCCCTCAGTTCCTTTGAGCACGCCCGTCTTTCTCATGACCCATAGCGCAACCGCGGTGTCATCCACATCGGGAACGGGAAAGTTGGGCGAGAATGCAACACCCGCCGAGGTCCATTGTTCTTTAAGCGCCAGGGCGGCCTGCCGGATGATCCTGGTGATCGGCATCCCAACCCTCATGAGATTGTAAAGGGTGAACGCCCTGTTCATTATGGAATAGTCGTTGAAGGCAACGACACCGCCGTTACCTTGCATGTCAAAACTCCGGTTCAGATAATTCATCCCCTCGGCATTTGGTGATCTTTTCATCAGTGCGGTGGTGGATGCGGGGGACGATCCGATGGAACCGTTGGGCGCCAGAGGTATTTCTGGAGTATCGTCCTCGTCCCATATCTCCCAGGAAAAGACCAGAGGTGTCGCATGGGACATTCTCATCCTGTCCGGAATCCGTTTTAGTTTCTTTTCCCTCTTTTTCCTGTAGCGGGAAATGCTGAAGGAAAAGGCTCCGGATGATTGCTCTATTTTGTCAATCAATGGTGGCAGGGACATCTCGAAGCCCACGGGCGTAGTGTCTCCGTCTTGGAGGGCAGGGACTGCTTTTTCCAGGTATTCCCTTCCCTTCTCGGCCTGTGTTTGATGCTTGGGATCATCGCATAGGCACATCAGGGCAGCTGTGGTGGATATGACCCTGTCGTGAAGGTTGTCCGTTGCGCTCCCCCAGCTGCCATCCGCTCTCTGGTTTGCCACTATCCAGGCGCGGGCATTGGGTACTGCGCATCTGCCCGAGTCCTTCTTTATGCTGGCGACCCAGGCTGTGTCGTAGGCATTCCCCCTGAGTTCCCCGGTTCCCATGTGTTGTACAAGTCGCTGTGCTTTGCATGATAGAGTGTTCATCTTTCAAACCCCCGCATATTTTAATTCCCCAATGCAAATAAAAGAATAAATATTTATTCCCATAATGGAATATTTATTTGCGGACTATGGGGGTAGGGGTTGAACGATTCATTTCTCGGGTGGCATTCCCACTTGGGCATTCTCCTTCTTACCCGTTTATAAGAAGATCATGGAAACTTACGATAAAATTAAAGATATACGATGCCATGCCGCCGCGGGTACCCCCTTGTCAGATCACCAGCCGGAAAAGGACGCTCTGGACGCCGTGAAACGGGCTGAAAAGGAGGCCGACAGGATAGTGGAGGAGGCGAAGGCCTGGGCGGCCAAGACCGTTCGTGGGGCGGAAAGGGATACACAGACAATGATCGACAGGGGTAATGTCCGCTCGGAGAAACAAAGAGAGGAGTTGCTCAAGAACGCCGAAGATGAGGCCACCTTGGAGGCCGAAAGGATCCGAACCAATGCTTTGGATGAATTGCACAATATCCGAAAGGATGCCGCGGGGAGGATAGATGAGGCGGTACGGCTGGTTGTAGACAAGGTGGTGGGAGAAAGTGGCGGTTGAGGATATCTCCAGGGTAAGGGTGATAGCCCTCCAAAGCGACCGGAAGGAGCTGACCCGAACGCTCCAGCGTTTCGGGTACATGGATATCACCGACATATCAGAGGAGATCGGACCCGACGTGCCCGGCAAGGATGATGTAAACGCTAATGACGCGGAGGATGCCCGCTCGTTGGAGGAATTCGAGAAGATCGATCACCTGATGGGCGAGCTGGATTATGCCATAAAGTTCCTGCAGGGTTACGACCCCGTGAAGGAATCCTTCATCCAGTCATTCTTCCTCAGCAAGGTGCTCCTCACGCCGGATGAACATCGGAAGGCCATCAATGATGTCGAGGGCGCCATGAGAACGGTTGGCGACTGCCGGTCGGCGGAGAGGGGGCTTGTGGAGCTGCGGGCCAGACGGGAACGAATAAGGGACGATCTTGCCGCCCTGGAGGTGCTCGAAGGGGTGAAGGTTCCCCTGGACCGTCTGGGAAGCACCCGAAAGACCGGCTCCTACCTGATAAGCGTCCCCGAAAAGGAGACCGCCGCCATGGAGGCTGACGCCCGGCGGATGGGTTCTCACCTTTATCTGGAAAGGCAGTCCGTTTCCAAGTCCCGGACCATATACATGGTGATCCACCTGCACGATCGGCAAAAGGAGGTGGAGGAGCTCATCCGTTCCCATCGGGGAGAGCACATACCCTACCCCAAGTCCACGGGCACACCGGCGGAGGCCGCCGCCCGTTTGAGGCTGGAGCAGGACACTGTCGAGGAGAAGATAGCTACCCGAAAGGATACCATAATGGAGCTGATCCAACGCAAGCCCGCCCTCCAGGCCCTTTACGATCACCTCCTGGCCAGAAGGGATAGACACACCATAACAGACAGGTACGGCTCCACGGCCCGCACCCTGGTGGTGGACGGATGGGTGCCAAAAGATAGAATGGGTGATCTACAAACCAGGCTTGAAGGTCCCGGATCCCCTTTCCAGGGTCGGGTGGCTATCCTGGAGAGACCTCCCAGGGAGGACGAGCCACCACCCGTGGTTCTCAAGAATAAAAAGTACCTCAAACCCATAGAGGTCATAGTGAACGTGTACGGCCAGCCCCGGTACATGGAACTGGACCCCACGCCCTGGCTGGCTCCCTTCTTTTTGATATTCTTTCCCCTGTGCCTAAGCGACGCGGGGTACGGGATACTTCTGGCCATACTGTCCATCTACATGCTCAAAAAGGTCCAGATGGGGCCCGAGGGTGCCAAGCTGTTTAGGCTTCTGGCGGTCTGCGGGGTTCTGACCATACCCGTGGGCGCCCTGTTCGGCAGCTGGTTCGGCCTGGACGCTGACTTTCTGGGAGCCCACGCCCCCTTCCTGCTCAAGTTCCAGGTCCTGGACATGATCAACAACAAGGACGATCTGCTGTTCTTCATGAAGCTGGCCCTGTTTTTGGGTGCCGCCCAGGTCATCTACGCCGGCCGGATAGCCGCCATGGTGAACGCCAGGCGTCAGGGGCAGTTTGCCAGGGGAGTTGCCGAGAACTGCATAGTCCTCTACTTCTCCACCGCGTTCATCTTCTGGACAGTGGCAACCTTCGGTGAGGACGTGGGACCGACGGTCAGCGGGTGGGCCCCCGATGGGTTCTACCTGTACAACGTCCTGGCGGGCGTGGCCCTGACCATCGGGTACGGGGCGGTGACCTCCCGGGGGGCATCCCGTCTCTTTTCCGGGGTGGGCATGGTCTACAACAACATCTTCGGAAGCCTGGGGGACATCCTATCATACACCCGGCTTGTGGCCCTGGGCCTGTCCACGGCCATAATCGCCCTGGTGTTCAACATCCTGGGGTTCATGCTCATACCCGAAGGGGGCGGTATCTGGTACGTCCTGGGCATCATCGGCTGCCTGATGATAATGATCGTGGGGCACCTGTTCAACCTGATAATCTCCGCCCTGGGCGCATTCGTTCATTCCATCCGGTTGCAGTACGTGGAGTTCTTCACGAAGTTCTTCCAGGGGGGCGGCAGGGTGTACGCTCCATTCAAGGTGGAAAACCGTTTCACGGAGGTGCGGGATGACCCCGCGGCCACAAAGGAAAAGATGGTGTAGGTGATCGCCCATGCGTTCTTGTTACTGTTTCAAGCTAAACGGTGCCCTCGGAGGGCAAGGAAATAGACCACAGGTGATAACATGAAAAGTGCGAAGGTCCTGGGAATGTTGATATTGACCGTGCTTGCGCTGAGCTTGCTGGCTATCGGCGTGGCCGGCCAGAGTTCGAATTTTGAGGATTCGGACGATGACGGGCTGCCCGATTGGTGGGAACTGAAGAACAATCTGGACGTTAACAACGACGATGCGGATGAGGACCCGGACGGCGACGGCTTTTCCAATATGGAGGAGTTCAAGGCAGATTCCGATCCCTACGATCCCAGTTCCTTTGCCGGGTCCGATACCAAAAAGACCCTGGGGATCACCTGGGGTGTTGTGTACGCCATCCTGGGCGCTGCCCTGGCGTTCACCCTTCCAGCTGTGGGATCATCGGTGGGTGTGTGGGTCACGGGTACCGCCGGGGCCGGGTTGACCGCCGAGGAACCCGAAAAATTCGGTAAGGTAATGCTGCTGCAGGCCCTTCCCATGACCCAGGCCATCTATGGATTTCTGGTGTTCTTTTTGATCCTGATCAACCTCAACGTCATAGGTGGGCTGGAGGGCTTTGAGGGCCTGTCCACCCCTGCCGGGCTGTGGGTGTTATTTGCATCCCTGCCCATCGCCATTGCCGGGCTGGTGTCCGGCATCTTCCAGGGGTACGTGTGCTCGGCCGGTGTTGGCATCCTGGCCAAGAACCCCGAGGACGTTTCCAAGGCCATGATCCTGGCCATCATGGTGGAGACCTTTGCGGTGTTCGGGCTGCTGTGCTCCATATTCATGATCCTCTGGTTCCCCTCGGGAGCATGAGATCGCCAATCAACTACCGATGGTGATACTCGGTGAGTGGTATCGAGGGACTGACCAGAACGCTCCTTGATGAGGCCAGGGCCCAGGCCCTGAGGATCAAGGAAGAGGCCCGGGCCCAATCCAGGGCCATGATAAAGAAGGCCACAAAGGACCAAAACGACCGTCTTTCCCAGGACATGTCCAGGGCCATGGATGAGGCCGAAGCCGTCAAGAACCGGAAGCTGATCATGGCCAAGCTGGATGCCAGGATGATCCTCCTCGAGGAGCGCCGGAGGCTGGTGGACGAGGTGTTTGACAAGGCCCTGCAGCGGCTGGTCAACACTCCCCCTGAAGAACTCAGAAAGATGATCGAGAATGCCATAGCCGATCTGGACATGCCTGGCGATGAGGTGGTGGTCTCCATGCCGCCGGGAAGGTCCGGTGTGATGGATGGCATGGCCATGGCAGAGATGCAGCGCAACCTGGCAGCCAGAGGGAAGAGCTGGACCATCAGGCTGGAGTCCGGGTCCACGACCGTCCAGAGCGGTTTTCTGCTCAGGGTGGGCAAGGTGGAGATAGACGCCTCTTTCGAATCCCAGATCAGGCAGCTGCGCAGCGAGATCGAGACCGATATAATGGCGATTCTTTTCGGTCCGGCAGGCGGATCTGACGGGTCCGGGGGTGCAAGCGGGTGAGCGCCAACGTGGCAGGGGTGCCTTTCGTCCCTGCCCTGCTGGGTCGCCCCAGGAAGGGAATGGCCCGCTACGCCCAGGCCTTCGGCAAGGTCAAGGCCATGGAGAACTCCCTCCTGGGTCCCGGAAGCCTGCAGCGGATGGCAGAGCTTCCCGATACCCGGGCGATCTGGATATTCCTCAATGATACAGTTTACGGCCGGTGGTTCAAGGAGACAGGGGAGAGGGACCTGGACCTGATAATGGGATCGGAACTCCGTTCCACCTTTGATGAGGTGGGAAAGATCCTGCCGTCCCGGGACGTGATCGAGCTGTTCACCCTGGAACACGACGTTATCAACCTTCGACATCTCATCAAACACCACCTGGAAAACCCCCGCTCCAAGTCATCCGGGACATCCCAGTCCGAATCGAGAAGACCCGGCAGTTCGTCTTCGGGACCTTCTTCGGGAAATGCCGAAATGATGCCCGATCTCGATCCCCTGGGATCTGTCGGCCCCAAGAAGATGCAGGCGTTGATGGAGCTGGAGATGCCAGAAAACGCCCAAGAGCTTCCACCTGACTTAGCAGAGCTTGCCCGGGAAGTGTTCAAAACCTACCAGGATACCCGGGACCCATCTTCCGTGGACACGGAACTGGACAGGGGCCTGTTCGAGGAGCTGTGGAAAAGGAGCGACAATCTGCAGTCTCCTTTCGTGGAACGGTGGCTCGCCCTTAGGGTGGACATGGCCAACATCCGGGTGCTTCTACGTCCCCGATCGAGGGAGCTTGACCAAGAAGTCCTTGAAAGGATCATACAGGATCGGGGCACCATTGCGCAAAAGAAGTTCCTGGAACTGGCCGGGACATCTCTGGAAAAGAGGATCATCATGGTGGAGAAGACCCACCTGGGTCCTGCCCTGATAAAGGGGCTCAAGCACCTCGGTGAGACCGGTGACATGGGCCCCCTGGAAAATGACATGACGGATGCGATCTTTTCCCACGCCCGGCAGGCGAGTCTGTTCCCCCTGGGGGTTGAACCGGTGCTGGGTTTTCTGGCCGGCAAGGTCAACGAGGCGAGGCTGGTCCGGTTGGTGATAACCGGCAAGGCCAATGGACTGTCTGCTGAAGAGCTGAAAGGATACCTGCGGGGTGACCATGTATAAACTGGCAGTGGTGGGTGACGGGGAGACCGTGGCGTGCTTCCGACCCCTGGGGGTCGACGGTTTCGTACCGGAAAACACCGAGGATATCATGGGGCTACTTCGGCTTCTTCGGCGGGAAGGCTACGGCCTGGTGATGGTCACAGAACGGATGGCCGAAGGATCGGAAAGCGATATAACTGCCTTCTCCAGCGAGGAACCTTTCCCGGTGGTTCTCACGGTACCAGATACCCAGGGATCCACAGGAATGGGCATGGACAGATTGAAGATGTGGGCCGAAAGGGCAATAGGTGCAGACATGCTGAATATTACAGGGGAGGAATGAACACGACCGAAAACATAACAGGAACCATCATAAAGGTATCCGGTCCCGTGGTTACAGTGGAGGGAATGCTGGGCGCCAACATGTACGATGTTGTCAACGTGGGCGACTTGAAACTGCTGGGCGAGATAATCGAGCTTAGGCAGGACAAGGCCATAGTGCAGGTCTACGAGGAGACCTCCATGCTTGGTCCCGGCGAGTCGGTGAGCTCCACCGGCAGTCCCCTGTCCGTGGAACTGGGTCCGGGACTGATGTCGAACATCTTCGACGGTATCCAGCGTCCCCTGGAGAAGCTCAAGGCTGTGTCGGGCACCTTCCTGGACAGGGGTGTGACATCACCTTCCCTGGACCGGGAGAGGCGCTGGGATTACAAAAGCGCTGTAAAGGCTGGGGATAAGGTGCAGCCCGGTGACGTGCTGGGCACGGTACAGGAAACCCCCATGATCGAACACCGGGTGCTGGTGCCCCCCAATCTCAGCGGTCAGGTGGCCGACATATCGGACGGGTCACACCGGGTTGTGGACACCGTTGCCAGGCTCTCCACCGGCGGGGGCGACGTGGAACTCCCCATGTACCACACCTGGCCAGTTCGTCAGGGCCGGCCCTACCGGGAGAAGCTCCCTCCCACGATCCCTCTTCTGACCGGACAGCGGATATTCGATACATTCTTCCCCCTGGCCAAGGGCGGGGCCGCCGCCATCCCCGGCGGTTTTGGCACCGGAAAGACCGTATCCCAGCACCAGCTGGCCAAGTGGTCCGATGCCCAGGTGGTTGTGTACATCGGCTGCGGCGAACGGGGCAACGAGATGACCGAGGTGCTTCAGGCCTTTCCACGACTGCAGGACCCCCGCAGCGGTCGTCCTCTTATGGAACGGACGGTGATGATCGCCAACACGTCCAACATGCCTTTCGCGGCCCGTGAGGCGTCCATCTACACCGGTATAACCCTGGCAGAGTACTTCCGTGACATGGGTTACGACGTTGCACTAATGGCAGATTCCACATCACGATGGGCAGAGGCCCTTCGTGAGATATCCGGCAGGCTGGAGGAGATGCCCGGCGAGGAGGGGTATCCCGCCTACCTGTCCAGCAGGGCAGCGGCGTTCTACGAGCGTTCCGGTCGGGTAAAGACCATGGGGACCGCAGACAAGATGGGGTCCCTTTCCATTGTGGGCGCGGTGTCCCCGGCGGGCGGCGATTTCTCCGAACCCGTCACCCAGGCCACGTTGCGCATTGTCAAGGTGTTCTGGGGACTGGATACGAAACTTGCATACCAGCGCCACTTCCCGGCCATCAATTGGCTGACGTCCTATTCCCTGTACGTGGACGATGTGGAAGAGTGGTGGGGCGCCAATATCGACAAGCGGTGGCACGGTCTTCGGGCCAAGGCGCTGGGACTGCTCCAGGAGGAGTCTGAACTTCAGGAGATCGTCCGTCTGGTGGGGTTGGAATCCCTGTCCCCCAGAGACAGGCTCATTTTGGAGACCACCAAATCATTGCGGGAGGATTTCCTCTACCAGAACGCCTACCACGATATCGATACGTATGCATCCCCGGCCAAGCAGTTCGGCAACCTGGAGATGATCCTCAACTTCCACGACAGCGCCTTGGGCGCCCTGGACAGGGGCGTGGGCCTGGCAGATATTATCAAGCTGAAGGTTAGGGATGATATTTCCAAGGCCCGTTTCGTTCCGGAGGACCAAGTCAAATCAACCTATTCATCAATTGAAAAGCGGATAGGGAAATCCTTTGACCTCCTGATCAAGAAGGCGGATGACCTGGAGAGACAGTACGGTACCAAGGGAGGTGGTGCCTGATGCTGAAGGATTACATGACCGTGTCCAACGTGGTGGGTCCTCTGATCATGGTGGAGAACGTTTCCGGTGTCCACTACGACGAGCTCATAGAGATGCAGCTGGCCAACGGTACTGTGCGGACAGGCAAGGTGCTGGAGGCCCATGATGACAAGGCCCTTATCCAGATATTCGAGGGTACATCCGGCGTGAACGTGCCGGAGACCCGGGTCCGGTTTTTGGGCCGGGGCATCGAACTCCCCGTGTCCCTGGACATGACAGGCAGGGTGTTCAACGGGTTCGGTAAACCCATTGACAACGGTCCCGAGATCATCCCTGAAAAGAGGGTGGACATCAACGGCAGCCCCATGAACCCCATCTCCCGGGACTACCCCAGGGATTTCATCCAAACGGGCATTTCGTCAATAGACGGTCTGAACACCTTGATCCGGGGTCAGAAACTTCCCATTTTCTCCGCCTCGGGTCTTCCCCATCCGGAGATAGCCGCCCAGATAGCGCGGCAGTCCCAGGTCCCGGGGAAGTCCGTGGAGTTCGCCGTGGTGTTCGCCGCCATGGGTATCACATACGCCGAGGCAAATTACTTCATATCCGATTTCAAGAAAACCGGTGCCATAGAACGGGCGGTGCTGTTCATCAATTTGGCCAACGACCCGGTGATAGAGCGTATCGCCACCCCCCGGATGGCCCTGACCACCGCCGAGTACCTGGCCTTCGAACACGGCATGCACGTGCTGGTCATCTTAACGGACATGACCAACTACTGCGAGGCCCTTAGGGAGGTTGCCGCCGCCCGCAGGGAGATCCCCGCGCGCCGCGGGTACCCGGGTTACATGTACACGGACCTGGCCACCATATACGAACGGGCGGGCAGGTTGATGGACCGGGACGGGTCCATAACCCAGATACCGATCCTATCCATGCCCGAGGACGATATCACCCATCCCATACCGGACCTGACGGGCTACATCACCGAAGGACAGATACTGCTGTCCCGGGACCTGCACCAGAAGGGAGTGTATCCACCCATCGACGTACTGCCGTCCCTGTCCAGGCTGAAAGACGAGGGTATCGGCGAGGGGCGTACAAGGGAGGACCACGCCGACGTTCTGAACCAGCTTTACTCCGCATACGCCCGGGGAAAGGAGGCCCGGGAACTGGCGGTGATCTTGGGTGAAGCTGCGCTGTCCGAGGAGGACAGGTCGTTTCTGCATTTCGCCGAGAGCTTTGAACAGACCTTCGTGGCCCAGGGCCGGGACGAGAACCGTACAATCAAGGAGACCCTGGACCGGGGCTGGGAGCTCATGTCCATGCTGCCCCGGGGCGAGTTGAAACGTGTCAACCCGGCCAATATCAAGAAATACATGAAGGTCAAGGACAAGGTCAATGGCAAGGCCATTGAAAAGGTCAATGGCAAGGCCATTGGGAAGGTCAATGGCAAGGCCATTGGGAAGGCCAGGTCCGTCAAGTGAAGTGGGATAATGGGAATTGGAAGGCAGTGATCAAGGAGGAAATCACCGGATGAACATCAAGGCCACGCGGATGGAGATGCTCAACTACAAGCGCAAGCTCCGCATAGCCCGGCGCGGCCACAAGCTCCTCAAGGACAAGCGTGACGAGCTCATGCGCCGTTTTCTGGAGATGATCCGGGAGAACGAGAAACACCGGGAGGTGGTGGAGGAGAGGCTTTCGGGAGCATACCGCGGTCTTGCCATGGCCCGGGCCCAGATGGGCCAGAACGCCCTGGACGCGGCCACCATGTTCCCCCAGTCGTCGGCCTCATTGGAGATGAGCACCCGCAACCTGGTGGGCGTGACGGTGCCGGAGATGGAACTGGTAACGCCTGAAGTGAAAAAATCCTATTCACTGCTCACCACCTCCGGCGAGCTGGACAATGCCCTGAGCAACCTGGAATCATCCCTGGAGGATATCGTGTCCCTGGCAGAGCTTGAGCGAAAGGTTCACCTGCTGGCCTACGAGATCGAGAAGACGAGAAGGCGGGTCAACGCCCTGGAACACATCCTCATCCCCCAGCTGGAACACAACATAAGATACATATCCCAGAAACTCGCCGAGAACGAGCGGGCCAACTTCACCCTGAGACTCGTGGTTAAGGGGAAGACGTGATCCTTTTGAATTCTATTCTTTATTTGTACAGTTGGGACCTTTACTGGCCGTTTTTCCAAACTTGATAACGACTTCGTCCCCGTCCTCGTACCCCCTCAGCGGTCCCAGTACCCCCCGGACGACACCCTCGATCTGCTGGCCTATGAATCCCTTGAGATCCAGTATCTGTCCGTTGACCCTCACCCTGATGTTGCCCCCATAATCGCATCGTGTCTCCGGCTCTCCTTTGATATGGGCCGTCATCCACTGCTGGCAGTTATCAAAACCGCACTGTCCGCAGTCCATCATGCCGGGTCTGTGGGGCACCCTCTCCTCCAGCAGGTCCACCAGTTCCTTGATGTCATCCAGAGAGTTGACCACCGGAAGCCCGTTGGACTCTTTTCCCAGGTCCTCTGCGCCCACCCCGGACACAGCCACCGTAAGATCGGTGAGCAGTTCCTTGAGCTCCCTTTCCTCCCGAATGCAAACCAACCGGGGAAGCCGGGCGTCCCGGAAACCCTCCAGTATGGCCCAGTCGCCGTCCATCAGACCGATCACCCTGTCCGTGTCCACCCTTTCCGGATGGATGACCGCACAGTCGACGGGTCCCCTGGCGATCACGTATTCTGCACCGGCACGGGCCAGACGGTGGGTGTTGGTTCCCGGGGTGTCCGAACTCCACCCATCCGAACAAATGTTTTTGGCGGCCGTAACCCTGTAACCCCGGATCTTGAGCTCACCTATTATTGCCTCCGCGTTGGTGGTCTTTCCCGAACCGGAGTACCCGGAAATTGCCAGGACCTTCACCGTTTCACCCGATCTTCCACAATCGCAGGCCCCTATAAACAATTCCCCACCAACGAATCCACACTCACCCTTGCCCCCACCAACGAATCCACATCCACCGTTCCCCTCCGCCAACACACCCCAATCCACCGTGTTCCCACATCAACACATCCCCACACCCGTGCCCCCACCAACGAATCTCCACCCACATTTGCCTGTTCGCCCGGGGCCGATCCCTCCTGCCAACGATTAAATATCAAGCAACCGATTTTACTAACATGTCGGGGGAGGAAAAATTCACCGCCAGTTCCAAGACCCTAATTGTCAAGGATGGCCACTTCGTGGCAGGGTCCGGGAGGGCCCGTCTGCTTGAGCTCATCGATGAGACCGGCTCCATTCGGGAAGCCGCCGACAGCATGGGCATGTCCTACCGCCACGCCTGGGGAATGCTGCGGAAGGTCAGCAGTGCCGTGGGAGGTGAGGTGGTGGAGTCTGTCCGGGGGGGATCAGGCGGCGGCCGCACCACCCTAACCACCCTGGGACGGAGGGTGCTCTCCGAGTACCGGAAGGCGGAGGAAGGAGGCAGTAATGAATATCCTGAGGGAGAGGACGGTCGTATCATGTTGAAGGTGGGGATTCTCTTACGTTCCGGGGACCGGGTGTTCCTGGAGACCGATCCTTCCGGGATATCCCGAATTCCCCGGACAGATCTCCGGTTTGGGGAATCGTTAAGGGATGCACTGGCCAGGGTAATGATCAGATTTGGTCTGAACGTGCCCAAAAAGGTATCGGAACCTCGGGTTGTGGACATCCCCGACATGCAAGGAGGGCAGCACATGGTTTTCATCCGCTACTGCATGGACCGTCCCATCGGGGAGGCGGATTTCGATTCCTCTGCCTTGGGCCGGTGGTGTCCCATGTCCGCTCTGCCTCCCATGGACAGGTGCGACCGGGTTGTGCTGTCTCCCCGGAGATGAAGAAGAAGGGGTCGTTTCCTTTTCCTCCATCGAAACCCGGCTTTCAGGCTTCATCTGGCTAAACATTGTGAATTATTTTTATACTGGCACCAATATTGATGTGCGGGCTTGCTTTCAGTGAACAATGCAAAACGGCCCAAGGCAATATCGGAGGAAAAGAAATGAAACAAAAGACGCTAGGTATGTTGGTAGTAATGGTACTGTTTTCAAGTGCCATGGTGGCAATGTCCACCACAGGCGAGGGCGCCACCCTGACCGTGGGTGAAGGCGGAGACCATCAGGATATCACCTCGGCTTTGGAAGCGGCAGCAGACGGTGACACCATTACAATAAAGAACGGAGAATACGAATGGAACGATGTCAAGGTGGAAAAATCCGTGACCATCCAGGGCGAATCAAAGGATGGCGTGAAGATCATTTCCAGCGATCCGGCGGGACTGTTCAAGCTCATCGCGGATGATATTACCATATCCAAGATGACCCTGTCAGTACAGTATTCCGAGGCCCTCAGGATAGACGGCAGCGGGATCACCATATCCGATGTGGTCCATCTGTCCGATGGTTTTGGTACGACAACCTGCGGCATGGAAGCCTTTCCCATTGGTGTGGTGATAAAAGACTCTGAGTTCCAAAACGGGCTTCTCCTGGACAAGGGAGAGAAATTCTCCGTGACCAACTGCGTTATCGGAGGTTACTATGGGAGCTCGGTCTCCCTGACCGCGTCAAGCAGCGAGTTTACGGGTTGCACCGTGAGCGGTGGCGGGTTCGTCATCAACCAGGGGACCACCGATGTTGTGGTCCAGGACTGTACTTTTATGGATCATGACAATTCCTGTTTCATTCTCAGTGGGCAGAACTGCAAGGTATACTCGAACCATTTCGAGAACCTGGGCGGTGACTACGGCAATGCCATGAACCTGGGTGGAAAGGACAACGAGGTAAAGGGCAACACCTTCACAAAAAATCGCTGGGGCATCAGTATAATGAACGCCGATGACGAGGGCAACACCGATCCTCTGTCAAACGTGATCACTCAGAACAACTTTGCAGATAACACGGAGGGTGGTGTACTGTGGTACCAGAAGACCAGGGCCGATTCCGTGGACGCTACCAACAACTGGTGGGGCGATGCATCCGGTCCCGCCGGGGACGGTCCCGGTTCCGGTGACAAGTGCAAGGGAAATGTGGCCTACGAACCCTGGCTTACCGCCGAGTCCACCTGGACACCCGACACCGCTGAAGGCGAGGGCGAAGGCGAGGGCGAGGGCGAGGATGACGTGTGGGAGGACACCACTGACACCGATGGTGACGGTCTACCAGATTGGTGGGAAGAAGAGAATGGAATGGACCCGGAGGATGAAACCGATGCCACCGACGAACTTATCAGCTCTTTCGAGGACGAGAAGGACAGCGCTGAAGAAGATGCCTCGGATGACGATACCGACGACGATACTTCCGACGATGACAAGGGAGACGATGACGAAGATGACGAGGACTCACCGGGCTTCGAATCCTATGCCCTGGTGGCCATTGTGGTGATCGTTGCCCTGCTGGCCCTTCTCGGATGGGGCAGGCGCAGGGATTAGAGCCAACCTACGGTATCTGGTCGTAACTGAAAAACCGGGTCCCGCAGCAGAAGGCGGGACCTTTTTTTTCCCTTTTTCCATTTATTTCAAGTTCTGAATTCTTAATGTTGGATGGTCAGTCCACCTTCTCCCATTTGCCCAGTTCCAGCACCAGCGAAAGCGTGGACCCCCGCCTGATCTCTTCACGGATCCGGTTCTCCCTCTCAAGCACGTCAAGCGCCCTGTTGGCCACCTCCATGACCCGTTCTTTCTTAACCACGACCACGCCGGAATCGTCCCCCACGATCCAGTCACCGGGACTCACCGGTTGTTCGCCCACCATCACCTCGGTACCGATCTCCCCGAAGCCCTTGGGCTCCCCGGCGTTGGGCACTATGTTGCGGGAGAATACTGGAAATTGCAGTCTCTCGATGTCATCAGCGTCCCGGGTTGCACCATCGATCACCACCCCGGCAAGTTTCTTCATCATGCAGGAGTTGGATGCCAGCTCTCCCCACACGGCGGTATGACCCCTGCCCGCGTCGATTACCAGAACATCTCCCGGCTCGGCGACGTCGATGGCCTCCACAGTCTTTGCCCAGTCACCATCGGCTGTTCGGACAGTGAGGGCGGGACCCGCCATCTTGATACCACTGTAGACCGGTCGTATGTTCTTCATGGCCCCCTTCTTGTGCTGGGCATCGGCGATGTTCGGGGTGGATACCTTGGAGAACGCCTCCAATAGCTTATCCGGTCCGTACTTCTTGAAAAGCTCGCTCTTAACCACCTTTTTTGAGTCCATGGCCTGTCGAATGGACCGGGTGGCAGCGGTCACGTCCTTTGCCTTGGTGATGGCTCCTCCTACTATGGCTATGGACGCCCCGGCCTCCAAAACTCCCGAGACGGTCTCGGAGTTGAGGCCTCCGGCAGCTGCGATGGGAAGCGAGGTCGCCTTTGCCAGTGAGCGGACCCGATCAAGGGGATCTCCGCCAATCATCTGCTCGTCGATACCCGTGTGGATGCACAGCAGGTCCACCCCGAGTCCCTCCAGCCTTCCCGCCCGTTCGGCCATGTCGGTAACGGACATCATGTCCACCATCACCTTGATCCCGTATTTCCGGGCAACCCTCACCGCCTCGGATATGCAGCCGTCATCCGCCACCGCCATCACCACCACAACGTCGGCCCCTGCCCGGGCCGCCAGTTCCGCCTCCAGTCCTCCCACGTCCATGGTCTTGAGATCGGCCACCACCTTGCATCCCTTGAATTGACGTTTAAGCTCCCTGACGATCTCCAGTCCCTCGCTTTTTATGAGAGGGGTCCCGGCCTCCACCCAATCCGCTCCACCATCGACGGATTCCCTGGCTATTTGAAGGGCCCTTTTGGTGTTGTATACATCCAGTGCCACTTGGAGGATCGCTCCTTTTCGGGACATGTCGGCGGGCATCTTCACAGGGTTACAAATATCTTTGCAGGAAGGGTTGCAGGAAGGGTTGCAGGAAGGGCCGCAGGAAGGGGTGCAGGAAGGGGTGCAAAAATTTGCATGGCGACCGATTGGCGGTCACGATCCGTTAGCTGCCCGGAAAGTGACACGGGCAATCACGGAACGCTATGGGCCATGTGTGCCATGTGGCCATGGCGGGATACGGGATGTCCAATATCCATCATTTTTCACAATAGTGAACAATATATCACCAACATGAGGGAAAAATCCCCATCTGGCGTTGTAACATTTAAAAGGGAGCAGTCATTTCCGCCTCCCAGCACTGGATGTCCGTTGGACATCTGGATAATGGAAATGTTTCGCACCAACGACAGGAACGATTTGGGTGAAAAAATGACAGAAGAAAACGCTGTTGAACAAGTCTTTGAAGTGCCGGACAGGGTCCGGGAAAGAGCACATATCAAGAGCATGGAGAAATACAAGGAGATGTACGATCGCTCCATTTCGGACCCCGACGGGTTCTGGACGGAGATTGCCGAGCGCATCCACTGGTTCGAACCCTTCACAAAGGTGAGGGATTTCGACTTTGTCAACGGCAAGATCAAATTCTTCGAAGGGGGAAAGACGAACGTTTCATACAACTGTCTTGACCGCCACCTGGGAACCAGGGGCGACAAGGTGGCCATCATCTGGGAGGGCAACGAGCCTTCCGAGACAAAAACGTTCACCTACAAGGAACTCCACAGGGAAGTATCAAAGTTCGCCAACGTCCTCAAGGAGAAGGGAGTGAAGAAGGGCGATACCGTCACAATCTACCTTCCCATGATCCCAGAACTGGCCATCACCATGCTGGCCTGCACCAGGATAGGGGCCATCCATTCCATCGTGTTCGGTGGATTCTCCCCCGATTCCCTCAAGACCCGTATCGAGGACTGCCAGTCCAAGGTGGTAATCACCTCCGACGGGTCCTATCGGGCAAAGAAACAAATAGCCCTGAAGACCAACGCCGACGAGTCCGTTAAGGGTCTTGATTTCGTCAAGAACTTCATCGTGGTCAAGAGGACCGGACAGGACGTGGAATGGGTCGAGGGCAGGGATGTCTGGTACGAGGACGAGATGGCCAAGGCCAGCGAGGACTGCCCCGCCGAGCACATGGACGCGGAGGATCCTCTGTTCATCCTCTACACCAGCGGTTCGACCGGCAAGCCCAAGGGTGTGCTGCACACCACCGCCGGGTATCTGACCTACACGTCCTACACCCATCAGATGATATTCGATTACCACGAGGACGATATCTACTGGTGCACCGCCGATATAGGCTGGGTCACCGGACATTCTTACATAGTCTACGGCCCCCTGGCCAACGGCGCTACCTCCATAATGTTCGAGGGAGTTCCCAACTATCCGGATCCCGGCCGGTTCTGGGATGTAGTTGAGAAGCACAAGGTAAACCAGTTCTACACCGCTCCCACCGCCATCAGGGCCCTGATGAAGGAAGGAGTGGAGTGGACCCAAAAGCACGATCTGTCAACCCTCCGGGTGCTGGGGACAGTGGGCGAGCCCATCAACCCCGAGGCCTGGATGTGGTACCACAACAACGTGGGTAAGACCAACTGTCCCATAGTGGACACATGGTGGCAGACCGAGACCGGCGGGATACTCATCACCCCCCTGCCCGGTGCAACCCCGACAAAGCCCGGGTCCGCAACCTTCCCGTTCTTCGGAGTGGAACCCGTTATCCTGGATGACAAGGGCAACGAGCTGCAGGGAGCCTGCGAGGGCGCCCTGGCCATCAAGGCCGCCTGGCCCGGTATGATGAGGACGGTTTACGGAGACCCCGAGCGGTTCAAGAAGACCTACTTCGAGATGTTCCCGGGTTACTACTTTGCCGGTGACGGCGCCCGCCGGGACGAGGACGGATACTACTGGATCACCGGTCGCATTGATGACGTTATCAACGTGTCCGGCCACCGCATGGGAACCGCCGAGGTGGAATCCGCTCTGGTGTCCCACGCGTCAGTTGCCGAGTCCGCCGTGGTGGGCTTCCCCCATGAAATAAAGGGGCAGGGCATCTACGCTTACGTGACATTGAAGACCGGCATCGAGAAGACCGACGAGCTCAAAGCCGAGCTGGTAAAGCACGTGCGCACCGAGATCGGTCCCATCGCCACCCCGGACAGGATCCAGTGGGCCGACGCCCTTCCCAAGACCCGGTCAGGGAAGATCATGCGCCGTATCCTGCGCAAGATCGCCGCCGGTGACACCGAGGGATTCGGAGACACCTCCACCCTGGCCGATCCTGCAGTGGTCGACGATCTGCTTAAGAACAAGCAGTGAAAGGGACAGTCGTAGGTGAGATGGCATATAGCCGAAATGTTCGCCAAAGCTTTATCAACAGACCAAATCCCCATAGGTGATTGAAAATGGCAGAAGACAAGGTAATGAACCGATGGATGGTCGTGGTTGGAGCGATCATGATCCAGGTGGCACTCGGTGCCATATATGCCTGGTCAGCGTTCACTGGTGCCCTTCAGGGTCCCGATTACGGCTTCACAAAGACCCAGACCCAGGCCATTTTCTCCGCAGGTCTTGCATCCTTTGCGGTATGCACGATCATCGGAGGAAGGCTACAGCAGAAGAAACTCACGCCCAAAACCACCGCCATCGCCGGCGGTGTTCTTCTGGGCATTGGATACATCCTGGGTGGAATGGTTGGTGACAACTACATCGCGAAGCTCTTGTTCATAGGGGTAATAGGTGGCGCGGGTATCGGTCTGGCATACGTCGTTCCGATCGGGGTGGGGATAAAGTGGTTCCCTGACAAGAAGGGACTGGTCTCTGGACTCGCAGTTGCCGGTTTTGGCTTTGGAGCATTCATCTGGATACTTGCTGCAAATCCGCCTAGTGTACTTGGCTTCAATGGGTTGATCACGGACCTGACGATCGAGACCGTGGATAAGGTATTCATGATCTATGGCATCGCCTTCCTTGCTCTAGTGGTAATGGGATCGATGGTAATGGTCAATCCTCCCGAAGGGTGGAAACCTGAAGGGTGGGTGGATCCTTCCGAGGATGAACCGAAGACGAAAAAGGGTAAGAAACAGGAGAAGAAGAAATTGGAGTTCTCCCCAAAGGAGATGCTTCGTAATCCCCAGTTCTATATTCTATGGACAATGTTCATAGTTGGTGCGCTGGCCGGACTAATGGTGATAGGGAATATCAAGAACTTCGCCGTTAACCCCACTGATGGCTTTGAGAGCCATGGATTCAGTGCCACTCAGGCGGCGGATTATGCGGTTATCGGTGCGGCGGTTTGTTTGCCTATCCTTAATGGTGCCGGCAGGATCGTCTGGGGTCAGGTATCCGACAAGATAGGGCGAAAGAAGGCCTTTTTGTCCATGTTCGCCTTTCAGGGAGTTATGATGGCTGTGTTCTTCTATTCAACCTCAAGCCCCCTCTTCTTCTACGCCATTGCGGCTATGATAGGATTCAACTTCGGAGGCAATTTTGCCCTGTTCCCCGCAGCAACGGCCGATACCTTCGGTGCGAAATCTGTGGGTTCGAATTACGGGTATGTATTTACCGCCTACGGTGTGGGAGGCATAGCAGGTCCGATCATGGCAGGATGGGTCCAGGATGCTGGGCTATCTTTCACCTATGCATTCTATCCCGCAGCAGTAATGTGTTTCGTAGCGGCTATCTTGGCTTTCTTCTACAATCCAAAACAGAAGAGCACCGAGTAAATACTGGACCAAAATGGACCATGGACTAATATAGTCCGTGGTTCTTTTTTCATTTTGACCGTGAGGTTTTTGTTATGACTAAACGTTGGGTATCAGATCACCATCACACCTCGTCGGGTCTGACGGTAACCACATATTTTTTGGCCTGGGTATGCAACAGTCCGTCCTCGGTGACGAGAATGCAATTGTTACGTTTTGCCGAACAAACTATCGGTCGGTCGGATTTATCCTTCATATTTAATTTCTTAAATTCGTTTTTCGACGGCATCGGAACGACCGTCATGTTTTCACGGATAAAATCTATTGATCTGTTCACGTCCTGATCGCTGAATTCGAATTCGTCTGAAAGGACCCGTCGTGTCTCTTTGATGACGTATTCATCCACAACCAGTTCGTATCTCTTTTCCGAAACAAGGATCACCGACGCAGGGTTTCTAGCGGTGATCGAACTGATCACAACCGTCGTGTCAAGAAACAACCTAGTCATTCTCGTACAACTCTTCATACGTTGACTTTCGGTTTTTTCTTGATGCTTCAACAATATCTTTTGTTGTTATTCCTTTATGATCGGCCTTTTCACTCATTTCCTGGATGAATACGGGCATTTTTTGGAATTTTTGGGTATAATGGCGAAATGATGTCCTGAGCGCATCCGATCGATTTGTGAAATATCCATTTTCAATTAACAGGTCTAACAATTCAATGTCATGGGGCGCCAGGCGAATTGTCACGGAACTATTGGACATGTTATTACCATTTATTACAATGGTAATTGTCTGTTAAAAACTTTATGATTTTCACATCATCCTGGATCAAATCACTTCCTCGGATCCCGCCGCTTACCCGCCTGACAGGACCAACGTGAATGCAATGATGGTCCCCATGACCGCCTCGCCTATTAGAAGACCCGTGGCGATCATGTAGGTGTCTAAAAGCTTGAATGTGCGTTTCCTCTCGTCCCACCCCTCGCGCTCGGCCTTGGGCTCTAAAATCTTCTTCTCCCAGATGTCCCGGGCAGCCCCGCCTGTCATTATGGCCAGGGTGTGTCCCAGGGGCAGGTACATCCCCAGACCGAAAGCGGTGCCCATCCCGGTGAGCAGTTCTATGAAAATTCCGATGCACAGTCCCAGGCCGAAGAGGGCGAAGCTGACGTTCCCTCCGGAGAGCATCTGGGCAAAGATCGCAAAGGCGTGGGCCTGGGGAGCCGGTAAATCAAGCTCGCCGCTGGCCAGAAGTTTCGAGAACATGACAGCTCCCATGGCCGCAAAGGATATGCCCACCACGATACCGGTGGTCTCCGCCTTCATCATGTGATAGGGACGGGTGCCGCAGTATATGCCCACCTTGAAATCCCAGGTGATGTCGGAAGCCAGGGATATGGATGTTCCAAAGACCGTTGTCCCCACCAGGGCCATGACGATGGCGCCGGACGGGTCATCGTAGGGCGAGACCACCGCCAGGGCTGTGAACACTCCCCAGAGCATGAGAAGACAGATGAATGATGTCCCGGAGACCGGGGTGGTGCCCACCTCACCGGATACCTTGACGGCTATGGCTCCCAGGAGGAAGGTGAAAAGAACGAGAAGGCCGCCGAAGGCGATGGACTGGAGAACGGGAAAGCCTCCAACGATGAACACAGTGGCGATGACCGTGCCCGCAACCATCATCATGATCTTGATGTGCTGGCCGGGCCAGTTGTACCAGCCCTTGCCGGGTATCCAGTCGGCGGAACGGCCCTCGCCTTTTGACTTCTGGATATCCGAGATGACTGTCTTGAAGGTGGGCATCATCTTGGCCAGGGCGGTAATGCCGCCACCCAAAATGGCGCCTATGGCGATGACCTTGGCTGTCCGGGCGGCTTCCAGGGCTGGGGCAGTTGGGTCGGTCAACGATATCAGGGCCGCTGCGTTTTGGGGGGTGAGATAGCTGTCCACCGATGCCACGTAGATGGGCACCTGCATGCCCACCATCATGGGAACGATCACGAACCAGGTCAGCAGACATCCCACGCCCACCAGAAACGCCGTTCGGAACCGGAGGAACCAGCCAATGGCTATGGCTATGCCGGAGAAGCTGAACCCCACCTGGGTGTAAACGGATTCGTTTACAGACATGTTGAGGTGACCGTGGTAGTAATGGGCCGACGGATCGTGGGCCATTGCAGGGCCGAACCAGTCGTCCATGAGGGATACCTTGGTGGTTGCTCCCGGATGACCGAACACGTCCTTTACAACCATGGGAAAATCCCGCAGGAATGTCAGGAACATGGTGATCCCCAAGAACATCAAAACCAGGCGTATGGACCTTCTTGCCTGTTCCACCGCCCCTTTTGATATGTCATTGGCGATGTCCATGAGCTTGACGGATGCCTGGAATCCCGGAGCCGGAAGCGGGTCCTCGATGAGCCATATCCGTCTGAATATAATGAAGTACATCACACCCATCAGCCCACCGGCCATGGCGGATATGAGCGCCACGGGAAGCAGGGTCTCCATTGCCTCGGGAGGTACTATCCGGGAGCCGCCCGCTCCCTCGTAAGATGCGTGATACGCCAGAAGGTAGATCGCCGGAAATGAGAACACGAATCCCGTGCAGGTCCGGTCGGCGCCCGTGGCCGAGCCCGATGTGAGGTTGATCTCCGTGGGGCTCCAGCGGAACATCAGTCCCAACAGATACATTATGTACCAGGCCCCGCCCACCACCAGCCCGATCTTCAGCCCTATATACTGGTTGATCACTGCAAAGGCCGATCCTATCAGGACGCCAATGATCACCTTCCTCCACTGGAATTTCGATCGGTTGAAACCCCGGGTCCTGTTTTTTTCGTCCAGGTACTCCTCCAACACTCCCGTGTTGAAGTTGGAGAACATCTCCACGTCGAACCAATCCAGTTCGTCCCGTTCCATCTTCTTGAGACCTTCAGGTGTCACGGGGTTGCGGTAGGTGAAGCGTTTGACCTTTCCCATGGCGGGTCTCCCGTTTTGCGCATGTCATATTTTACATTTAAGATTTGAGCCCGAATGGGCGCGAAACCGCATGACTGGCAGGATTCAGAACACTCCGCTGGAGTCGTAGGCGCAGGCGGGACAGGGTCCCAGGCACCTGCCGCAGTGATTGCAGCGGGCGGGGTCCGTCCAGGCCCTCCCGTCCCGTATCTCCACGGCGCCGGTTGGACAGCGGGCGGCGCAGATGCCGCATCCCACGCAACGGGCTGCCCTGTTGAGTGCATCGTTGATCTCCCGTTTGGCCTTCCTGAGCTTTCCCCTGCCGTTCACCCTGATGAGCACCCTGCCGTTCTTGAAAACCAGGTGCCGGTCCCCCACATTGAGGGTGTCTTCATCCTCGGTGATCGTTCCCAGTGGCAGAAGTGACTGGACCAACCGTTCCCAGGGTATGTCTCCGCTTATACGACCCTCCAGTTGGAAGATATTGCCTGACCTTTTGGCCTCCTCTTCAAAATGCACCCGGGTCTGATCCGTCTCCACCGGTTCGCCCTGGCAGAAGTCAATATCTCCAAATACAGGGGGCGGGCGTTTCCAGCGCCAGATGCCGTAGTCCAGATACTCCCTGGAGTAGTTCTTATCCCGGGCGTATTTATAGATGTACCCGTCCCAACGGTCCAGGTCGTTTCCATGCTCCCGAATGATGGCCAGGTCGCCCAGGTTGGATGCGGGACAGGGTATGCACCCGATCCGTTCCAGCCCCCGGTCGTACCAGGGGTTGTAGCTGGCCTTCTTCATGAAAAGGTACAGCCACACGTGCAAAGAGGTCCAATACTGGATGGGGGACGCCCCAATTTGGCCGGGGACCCAGGGGTTCTCCCAGACCCTTCCCTTTTTGGACCTCTGGACCGACTCGTAGGTCCTCTGGCCAATGAACGATAGAACGCCTTGTGGGAATCTTTCCCGGATAAGTGTGCTCACGGGCCCCAGCTTGCAGGTCTTGCAGCACCAGCGGAAGTCCCTGGCCTGGTGTCCAAAGGTCTCCAGGGCGTCCCAGAAGGCTTCCCCCGCCTTTCCGGTGTGGAGCACCGACCCGGTCTCCCGGGCCACCCGCTCCACGTTCTTCAGGGTATCTTCAAACTCAATTCCGGTGTCAATGAACAGCATGGACGATTCCACATCAGCGTCCTGTGTGAGCAGCAGGGTGGCCAGGCTGTCCTTGCCTCCGGAGTAGGACACGGCCACGGGCAGGTCGGAATGGTCGTCTATTGTCCGGTGAATGAATTCCACCGCTTCTTTCACCCTTCGTTCGATCACGGGTCGGTTGGCCTCCACCACTTCATCCCAGGTGTTTTCCCCAGGGAGAGGGTTGGCGTCCCCAGGTGCATCCCTCCACCTGCATTTGACCGAAACGCCGTGATCGGAGCTCACCATCTCCGGCCCGTCCATGCGGGCCAGTCCCACGGCGATGGCCTTTTTCTCGGGGTCCAGGACGATCACCTCGTGGCCGGCTTTCACGTCTTCGTGTGCCTTTGACACCCCGGGCGCCAGGAGGCTTTTGCCGTCCACAACGAACACAACGGCGTCCCGATCGCAGCCAACCCATCCGCGGACAACCTTCGGCGCCATCCTCCGGGCGCCCTCCATCCGCGGGGATATCACCCAGATACCGTCGGGGACCAAAAAGCGCAGCGTTCCCAGTACCTGACCGTCTGCGATGATCTCGTCCATCCGGTCATCGGAGGGGCACCGGTTCAGCACCACCGTCTTGCCGTCGGGAACCAGGAGACCGCCGCACCCGTCCCCGAACTGGCGGTCGGCCGCCAGGCGTATTCGGTCCAGATCGCCCTTGAAGGCAGGTCGGATATCCCAGGGCGGCGAGTGCTTCACGGTTGAAAGAGGGTTTCCGCAGGCGGGACAGCAGTCCTCTTCAAGGATGGGAAGGTTGCATCCCATGCACCATTTCATGCTCTGGCGTCCCAGGTATACGGCGGGCATAACTATCCCCTGAAAGCCAAACAGGATAAGTTTTTTCCCATAGTCGTTTAAGAAGTGGGTGATATATCCATATTTGAGCTTGAGTGGTTTTATGAAGTGACATTCCAAAAAGTGTTCCAAACTTGTTAAATAGGTCGATCTCACCGGCGGCCGCTCGCAAACCCGTTCCCGATCCTTTGGCTCGATTGCTGCCTTGAAAAATAACATTAGGAAGAATGGCGATACCTGTCGGAGCGGATCAGTGGGAGGCAGGCAAATGGACAGGATAGTTTTCAAACCGATCGGAAGGGTCCATTCACCATTCAGCCAGACCGTGGGAATGCCCATACAACCCGGCGGTGCCAGGGGTGTTGCCGGGTCGGTGGTTCTGTATGATGAATTTACGGGCGGGCTTGCAGACCTTGACGGTTTTTCACATATCATCCTGCTGTACCATTTCCACCTGTCCCGGGGATATTCCCTGCAGGTCAGGCCGTTTTTGGATGAGACCAAACGCGGCGTGTTCTCCACCAGGGCCCCCCGGCGGCCCAATCCCCTGGGCCTCTCGATCGTCAAACTGGTGGGTGTGGAGGGTAACACCCTGCACATCGAGAACGTGGACATCCTGGACGGAACCCCGCTGCTGGATATCAAACCGTACGTGCCGGGATTCGATGCCGCCGAAGCGGACCGGATAGGCTGGCTTTCGGATCGTGTCGGTGAGGTGGGTGATGTGAACTCTGATGGACGGTTCGGCCCGTCCGCTGGGGTTTGAACCGTATTGGATCATCGGTTTTTTTGGTATGCAGGTTCTGCTGGCGTGGAATAGGGTATCTGGCGTGGAACAAGGTATATACATCCACGGCCATCCTTCCAGTTGCATGAATATAGGCGATGTTGGTCAAACACCGATTGTCACCTTCTGCATCATACTTCTGGCGGCCCTCATCATTCCGGAGGTGCTCAAGAGCTTAAGAATAACTTCCGTGCCGTTCTTCATCCTGGCCGGGATAATAATCGGGCCTTTCGGCATCGGTCTTCATCTGGGCGAGGGGCTGATCTTCCTCGGTGAGATAGGCCTACTTTTTTTGGTATTTCTGGCCGGCATGGAGATATTCGAATCCGGCGGTGTTTCGAAGAACAGACCCTACCTGTTCACGCTGATAGCCGGCTCCATCTGTTTTGCGGCGGGATTTTTGTTCGGCCGACTGTTGGGGCACGGGCTCAGCGCATGTCTTCTTCTGGGGTCTATTCTGGTCTCTTCTTCTGTGGCCGAGATCATACCCATGGTCAATGCCACTCCCAGTGTAAAAGAACGCTACGGAAACGTCATAATCCCGGGTATCATCATCCTTGATGCGGGCAGCCTCTTCATGATGAGCACCATCGTTCAGCTGGACTCCCCCCGGCACGAATTTCTCGTGTTCATCTTGGAAGCGTCCCTGCTGGTCATATTTTCCCTTTTCGTGCTGCCCAAGCTTATCGAGATGTACTTCAACCGCAAGAGCAGGAAACCCCGGGAGGGCGATCTCAAGTTCATCCTGGCCATCCTGATGGGAGTTGTGGCGATAGCGTATCTGATAGGCCTTCACGGGATAGTTGCGGCGTTCCTCGTGGGCCTGGTCATGGGAGAGTTCATAACATCCAAGAGAACATTTGACAAGATCTCCGGAATCGGACACGGAATGCTGATCCCCGTGTTCTTCATCGTTTTGGGAATGCAGCTTGAGATCAATCTGCTATGGTCCTCCACCGGAAGTCTTGTGATAATCGTTGGCCTCATATTCACCCTTACCATGTCAAAACTTTTCGGGGGTATTATCTACGCTTCCGTGAAAGGGAACTCCACCCGGGACGGATTATTGATGGGTCTGGTCCTCTTTCCTCAGCTCTCTGCCACCATCGCAGCCACCAAGATCGGATACGAAAAGGGCATCTTCGATCAGGACATCCTCATTTCCGTGGTGTTCATGGCGGTCATCACCACGCTATTTACACCGCTGCTGTTGAGATATTTCACCCGCAATGACCGTACCAGGGTCGATTTGACGAACCACACGGTGGTGGCAGGCTACGGCAGAACCACATCGAAGATAAGCTACATGCTCCACAAGATGAACGTTCCTCTGGTGGTCGTGGACGGCAACCCGGCGAAGCTCAAGAAAATAGCCGAAAGAGGTTACCGGACGGTTTACGGGAACATTGCATCATCCGATACCCAGGACGTTGCCAATATCAAGGATGCCAACCTCGTGTTGCTTGCAGTTGACAGTGAACATGATCTTTATATCGCTGCGCGAGACATCCGGGCGAAGAACCCCGACTGTCACGTCATTGCAAAGATACACACCGAAAGGATGCTCATGAAACTCAAGAAGGAAAACCTCATCGATGAGTACATCTGGCCGGAAAAACGTTCATCACACGAGGTGGCGGATAAGGTCTACTCCAAGATCATCCAGTACGAAAGGGAGGTGCTGGATGATGATTGAAATTGCAGAGGAACGATCTTACTGACGTCCGGTGTCAATTACCTCCCGTTCGTCCCCACTTTTCCCACCCGTCGAACCCGCCGCGGTGACCGCCCTGTTTTTGTATCCTAGGATGCACTGGTCCTCAATATGCAAATGTCCGGTATCGTCACATCTTATTCAAGATTGCCCCATGTAGTTGAAATCGATGTCAATGGACCGTCTCTTTACGCCCGGGTGCATGAACTGAAGGACAGTACCGCCCTTCAGCGCCAGATTTTCATCGAAGTCCGGCAATGTTAATACATCCTTCAGGAGAATAAAAAGTCGATAGACCTTTTCCAAAACATCTATGTTGAAGCCTGTTCCAGATGTCAGGGTTCGGAAATACTCCCGGTTCGGTATGTCAAACAAAACGAAGCATCTCGCGAAGTTTTTACAGTACTGGACATTCCAATCCTTGTCCGATTGATAAACCCTATATATCCTCCATCTTATCCACCTCAAGTTAGTAGCCGGATGACGCGTTGGAAGGGGACACCATGGCAATATCGGACATCGAGATCGGGGGATACGGGCTGGAAGAGGATCTCCCGCTTTTAGGCTTCAGCATGTGGAATATCATCGTATTCCTTCTTGTTCTGGTGATCGGGTTCGTGGTCATCAAGATAGTGACATCATCCACGCGCAAGGCCCTGCTGAGAATGAACATTGCAGAGTTGCTTGCGAATTTTCTTATCCGAATGTTGAGGATATTGCTATACATCTTTCTTGTGGGCATTGCCCTGTCGATGCTGGGGGTGGCGGTTGGCGCCGCACTGGTCAGCATTTCGATTGTTTTGGGATTCGTTTTGGGTTTTGCCCTGGGTGATATTCTCGGAAGCATAGCCGCGGGTTTCATGATAGCCATAACCAAGCCCTTCAAAAAAGACGATTATGTAACGGTTAACGGCGAGAGCGGGGTCGTGAGGAACGTGGGGATAAGCATCACCGAGCTGGATACTCCGGATAACAAGCATTTGGTCATACCCAACAAATCTGTCTGGGGTAGCAATATCATCAACTTCACCCGTAACCCCACCAGGCGCATTGACATGACAGTAGGCGTGAGCTACGGTGATGATCTGGACAAGGTCATCAAGTTGACCTACAATATATTGACACTGAATCCAAAGGTACTCAAAGACCCGGCTCCCCGGGTCGCAGTTAACGATATGGGTGATTCATCGGTCAACCTGGTCATACGACCCTGGGTGAACACGGAGGATTACTGGGACGTTTACTTCGAACTCCAGAAGACCATCAAGCAGAGCTATGACAAAAACGGGATATCCATCCCTTTCCCACAGATGGATGTGCATTTGGAAGGAGAGAAATAGGACAAGGAAGGAGAAAAATAGGACAGGTCGTTCAAGGCCAGCGCCCGCGGTTCGCACCTGGACAACAAAACCCGACATTACTTAGTGCGGATCTCAGGCAATGATTGAATCATCCGTTATCAGTACAAAATTATAGCCTGACGCAAGTTTTAAATCTCGCCCACAACAAGAAGCTACAAGCTGAAAGAAGTAGGATAATGGACCGGGCGAGATTCGTTCTTTCCACCCTTGAACAGAACTGTACCAGGTAACTCGCAGGCTCGCTGCCCTGCCATTTATCATTCTTTGAACAGGATTGAAATGTTCTCAGAATAATAAAAGACCAAGCAACTCACTCCGTTCGCTGACCTATCTTTTACCAATCTTCCATCAACAATTTCCATTTACCCAGATTGAAAAAAGACCGGGCGAGGTCCGTTCTTTTCATCCAGGGACAGAATTGGACC
>Ga0272441_10001607_pt1 | contig 47896 bp, 41 predicted proteins | sample SSMProp6N_FD_193582 | JGI IMG/M metagenome (GOLD analysis project Ga0272441, IMG submission 193582) | Marine sediment archaeal communities from Little Sippewissett salt marsh, Falmouth, MA, United States - SSM-Prop-6N | ecosystem: Environmental > Aquatic > Marine > Wetlands > Sediment ... | reverse complement strand
GACCCGCTGCCCGTGCTCTTCGGCCCCATGCTCCCGCGCTACACCATGCTTCAGGGGCTTGTGCCGTGGAAACGCTGGGACCTGGAGCATGCGCATCTCGCGGACGCTGGCGACGCTCTCATCATCCTCGACACTTGCTCCTGGACACAGCTCGAGCCGATCGCCGCCTATCTCGACAAGGCGCCGCGCACGCTCGTCCTCGACCACCATGCCACGTACGACGCGATCGGCACGCGCCCGGACGACCTCCGTCTGGTCGACGGAACCGCCGGCGCCGTCTGTCTGATCGTCGCCGAGTGGGCTCAAACCGCCGGCCTGAAGCTCACCGGACCGATCGCCACGGCGCTGTTCGTCGGCCTGGCAACCGATTGCGGCTGGTTCCGCTTCCCCAACACCGATGCGCGTCTGCTGCATATCGCCGCGGACTTGGTCGAAGCCGGGGCAGTGTCGGACGCCATCTACAGTTCGCTCTACGAACAGGATCCGCCAGCCAAGCTGCGACTCGTCGGACGAATGCTCCACACGCTGGAGTTGCACGCCGACGGCCGGCTCGCGGTGCTCACGCTGCGCGACGCCGATTTCACAGCAGCCGGCGCCGATCGCACGATGACCGAAGACCTCGTGAACGAAGCCCGCCGACTCGCCGGCACCGAGTCCACGCTCCTGCTGACCGAAGAGCCCGACGGCCGCGTCCGCGCCAACTTCCGCAGCAAGGAGACACTCGACGTGGCGGCCCTGGCACGCCAGTTTGGGGGCGGGGGCCACCCTCGCGCCGCCGGTGCACGTCCCAACGGCACCTGGGATGAGGTCGTCCCCCGCGTCATCGCCGCCACAGTCGCCGCCCTGCGCGAGACTACAGATTCTCCCGAATGAACTCGTACCGCAGCCGGTCAAAGTGCGTCGCGTGCACCCCGTGGCCACTATCCGGGTAAATCATCACGTCAAACGTCTTGTCAAGCTGCTGGAGCTCGTGCGACAACTGCAACGCGTTCTGCACGTGCACGTTGTCGTCCACCGCCCCATGCACCAGCAGCAGATGCCCGCGCAGATTGGCCGCCGCCGCCACCACCGACGCGCGCTCGTACCCCTCGGGGTTGTTCTGCGGCGTGCGCATGAACATCTCCGTGTAGACGGTGTCATAATTCCGCCAATCGGTCACCGCGGCACCCGCGAGGCCAACCTTGAACATCGTGCTGTGCGTCAGCGCGAATGCGGCCATGAACCCACCGTAGCTGTACCCCTCGATGCCCACCCGCGACAGATCCGCGTGCTCATGTTGGGCCAGCCACCGCAAACTCTCCTCCAGGTCCGCCAACTCCGTGACACCAAGCTGCTGGTAGCAATGCCACGCGCTGACCGCTCCTTCGCCACTGGCGGAATGCGGATCCACCGTCCAGACGATGATCCCCATCTGGGCCAGGAGCTGCCGAAACATCGCATGCCGGCCATCCCACCGGTTGTGCACCGCCGGCCCGTGCGGCCCCCCATACGTGAACAGCATGACCGGGTATTCCCTGTGCGGCTTCATGTTCGGCGGTCGGAGGATGATCGCGTTGAGCCCGTAGCCGTTCGGCGTTGGCACGCGCACAACCTCCGGCTCGGTGAGCCGATACCGCTCCAGCGCCGGAATCCTGTTCTCGCTGATCACACGCACCAGATCGCCGTCACTGTTCCGCAAATAGACCTTCGTTGGCGTCGTCATGCTGCTGAACGTGTCGATGAACAGGTTGAAATTCGGATCGAACGTGACCCGATGCGTGAACCCTGGCTCGGTCAAACGCCGCATCTCGCGGCCGTCCAGCTTCACGCAATACGCGTGCTCCTCGATGTGGCTGTCGCGCGTACCCGTGAAGTAAACGCAGCCATGCTCCTCATCGATGCCGTGCAGCTTGCGGACTTCCCAAAGGCCGGATGTCACACGCCGAATCAACTCGCCACGCCGCGTGTAGTGATACAGATGCTTCCACCCGTCCCGCTCGCTGAACCACAGAAACGAGCCATCTTCCAGCCAGTTCGGCAGGCCGTGGTGGTTCACCCATGCTTCACTGGTCTCGCGCAACAGCGTCTTCGCAACACCAGTCTGAGCATCCGCCTCATTCAACTCCATCCAGCGCGACTCGCGGTCCTTCACCAGGTAGACAACCGCACCGTCCGGCGACCAGCCCGCGTCGCATATCAGAATCTCCGTCTCGCCATACTTCGACAGGTCCGCCCAGACCGTCTCCCCACCACCGGCCGGCACGATCCCCAATCGAACCTGCGGGTTCGGATCGCCCGCCTTCGGATAATGAACGACTTCGAGTTCCGGATGTGTCTGCAGGTGATCGACGATCGTATGCTCCGGCACCTCGCTCTCGTCGAGCTGTAGAAACGCGATGTGCTCTCCATCGTCCGACCACCAGTACGACTGCCACGTGCCGCGCCCGTAGACCTCCTCCTGGTACACCCAGTCAAGCATGCCGTTCAGCAGATCCTCATTCCCGTCCTCCGTGAGCTGCGCCGCCTGGCCCGTCCCCAGGTCGATCGCGTACAGGTTGTTGTCGCGCACAAACGCGACGCGGGCGCTGTCCGGGCTGAGCGTCAACAACGGACGATCCCCCGGCAACTCACCCAACGACGCCAGCGTGCCCTCCGCAAACCGGTACACGTAAAGCTCGTCGTCGTGCCGCAACAACGCCAGCGAGTAGTCGTCGGCCAGAACCGTCGGGTGCCGCGCCAGATGCCCCGCGTCGGCCTCGTCAAACGCCTCATGCTCGGCCAGCGCTGACTCCAGCGCGTCGGCGTCATAAGCCGGCCCTTCCACGTCGCCCGACAAGGCGTCAATCCGCGACCGCACGCCACGGCGGCGTTGCAGATAGTGCCATCCGTCCGATGCCCACTTCAGTCCCCGCACGTAATCGCCACCCCAATCCACACTCCGCGGGCCAAAAACAACGTCGAACGTCAGCGGCTGGTCTCCGGTGCCCAATCCGCCCTGTCGGGCCCCATCGACTCGCCCGACCATCGCCGTGCATGCTCCCAGCAGCGGCAATAGCAAAGCCGTCGCGGCAAACAGAAGTCCGTGTCTACGCATACCCCGACGCAACTCATGGGACGCCATGTTCACTCCTCGTGTCGACCCCCAACCAAAAACGGGGCCGTTGCCCCAGTGTGACCGCGGAAGACGCCGCTTTTTTAACCCGGCCGGGCCGGCCGCACAATCGCCGCCCTCGCCTCCGGCCAATTCACGGACGCGGATTGCACTCCGCCCGATTTGCTGCTTTCATGGTGGCTGAGTGGCAAGCGACAGGGACGCACGGATGGACTTCGGCAACTCCACGGATTTGGACAGCGCTCGCCTGCAACAGTCGTTCGAGCGCCACGCCCAACCCTACCGCCATGACGGGCTCAAAGTCCGCGTCCGCCACAGCCGCGGCGCCGAATTCTCCGGAACCTGCTACTACGCCGACGCTTGCATCTACGTCAATCTCGGTCGGCAAAACGTGTATCCCTACCGCCTCGGCACACACATCGCCCGCTCCCAATCGAACCAGACGCACTGGTGGCGCGAGACCTACCGCCTGATCATTCGTGATGCCTACCAGCTCAGCCTGTTCGTGTTCCTGCACGAGTTCTACCACTACCTCGTCAAGGCCGCCGGTCGCAACCCGCGACGCAAAGAGGCCATGTGCGATCGCTTCGCCACCCGAGTGCTCGTCGACCATCACCGCGTGCGAATCGTCGACGCGCACAACCGCAACGTGCCCCGCGAAAACTGGGATTTCCAGGATCTCGATCGGTTCGTCGCCGCCGCCCCCAAAGCCCCCACCACACTCTGGGATTTCACCACCACCACCACCCCGCGCGACATCCCGGTCACCATTCTCGGCTGACCCGGGCCACACCCCACAGGCCCCCATCCCCCCCATCGCGGATGCTACTCGGCAAAGAATCAGGCTCCGGCTCGGCACCGCTCCCGAATCTCCGCCAACTCCGCTTGCCGCTCCGCCGGGATCCGCCGCAGCTCCCCCACCTGCCGAGCCTGGTGGACAACCCGGCACAGGGCCTCCAGCGTCTCCGTCAGCAGGTAGGCCGATACCAGGTCATTCCCCCATGTCACCGTCCCGTGATTCTGCAGTATCGCCGCCACGTGATCGGCCACGAAAGGCCGCAGAGCCGTCCCCATCGCCTCCGTGCCCGGCGTCTGGTACGGAATCAACGGCACCGGCCCCAGCAGAATATCCCCCTCCGGCAATACCCCGGTCGGAACCGTCTCGCCCAGAACAGCGAAAGTCGTGGCAAATGGCGGATGGCAGTGGACCACCGCCCCGATCTTCCGGTCGGCCCGGTACACCTCCAGGTGCATCCGGACTTCGCTGCTCGCCGGCCGCCGACCACCAACCTGCCGCCCCGCCATGTCCATCACGCACAGGTCATCCGGCGTCAACCAGCCCTTGCACAACCCACTGGGCGTGCACAGCACCCGGTCAGCGTCCATGCGACAAGACAAATTGCCCCCGGTCCCGCTCGTCAGCCCCCGCTCGACGGCTCGCCGACCAACCTCGCACATCTTCCGGGCCAGTGTTTCCATGGCGAATCATAGTACCGCCGACCGCAGGCTCCCGACAGCCTCCCCTCCGCACAAACGTCACCGGCTCTCGCCCGGCGCCTTGGCAAGGACCTGCCGACGCCTTATCATCCCCCCCGCGATTTAGAGATACCGCCCGTGGGCGAAGGACTCGCCGTCGCGGCTGCGTGTGCCGCCGGACAGCGAGCCTGTTGTTTGAATCCGGGCGTTGGGCGCGTCCGCAACACTTGCACGGCCCGACCGATCCCGGTAGATAAAGTCAGGCTTCCAGCGGGGAAGCTACGGGATCCTCAGGAGGAATCTCTCGTGCCTGAAACTTCTGAAATCGAAGACAAGGTCAAAAAGATCGTGGCGGAGCAGATGGCTGTGGCTGAGGCGGAAATCAGCCGCGATACCTCCTTCGTCAACGATCTCAACGCCGATTCGCTTGACACCGTCGAACTCGTCATGGAGTTCGAGGACGCGTTCGAGATGAGCATCCCCGACGAAGAGGCTGAGAAGATCCAAACCGTCGGGATGGCCATCGATTACATCGTCAAGCACCTCAATAGCGCCAAGAAGTAGCCGTTGGCGGGAGTGCCACCGTGGGTGAACGCCGCGTTGTAGTGACCGGAATGGGCGCGATCACTCCCCTCGGCGCGTCGGTCGAGCTGTTCTGGGACGGTCTTGTTGCTGGCCACAGCGGCATACGGACCATCTCGCGCTTTGAACACGCCGACCAGACCGTGCACATCGGCGGTGAGTGCCTCGACTTCGAAGCCCGCGAGCACGTCGATGTCCGCACCGGCAAGCGCATGGACCGCTTCTGCCTCTTCGCGCACGCCGCTGCCCGGGCCGCCGCCCAACAGGCCGGCCTCACCAGCGACAACTTCGACCCACACCGTGCCGGCGTCTTCCTGGGCACCGGCATCGGCGGACTGCGAGAAATCGAGGAGCAGCACCTCCGCCTCCTCCGCAAGGGACCTAAAAAGGTCTCCGCCTTCACCATCCCCAGACTCATGGCCAACGCAGGACCCGGCCACATCGCCATCCTGCTCAACTTCCTCGGCCCCAGCGCGTCCATCTCGACAGCATGCGCCTCGGCCGGCAGCGCCATGGCCAACGCATGCGAACTGATCCGCCGAAACGTAGTCGACATGGTGATGACCGGCGGCACCGAAGCCGCCCTCACGCCGCTCGGCATTTCCGCCTTCGCCGCCATGAAGGCCATCAGCACGCGCAACGATGACCCGCCGCACGCCTCGCGCCCATTCGATAAGGACCGCGACGGGTTCGTGCTGAGCGAGGGCGCGGGCGTATTGCTCTTCGAGGAGTACGAACACGCCAAACGGCGCGGCGCGCCGATCCTCGGCGAGATCCTCGGCTTTGGCGCGTCAACCGACGCCTGCGATATCGTCCAGCCCGACCCCGAAGGCCGCGGGGCCGCTCGCTCCATGGCCGCAGCCCTCGCCGACGCCCGCCTCAACCCCGAGGACATCGACTACATCAACGCGCATGGCACGGCCACGATCCTCGGTGACATCGCCGAAACCAAGGCCATCAAGGCCATCTTCGGCCCCAGCGCCCGCACGGTCGCCATCAGCAGCACCAAGAGCGCGATCGGACACCTGCTCGGGGCCAGCGGCGGTGTCGAAGCCATCGCCGCAATCATGGCCATGCACCACAACGTCATCCCGCCGACCATCAACCTCGATGAGCCCGATCCGGAGTGCGACCTCGACTACGTGCCCAACACCGCACGCGACGCTCGCGTCACCATCACTATGAGCAACTCCTTCGGCTTCGGTGGACACAACACGAGCTTGATCTTCCGCGCAATCTAAAACGCCGATCGCACCACGGCGCCCGTCGAACGTACTGTGGACAGACCCAATACCGTTCCCACGGGTATCTGTACGTGCCCGCAGCCCTTTCACGCTGCTGACGCAGCCGTATCGTCCCAGGCACTCGACCGGCGAGACCGACTCAATGCAGAGCTCCGACGTGAACGTTGAGGATGGCAGCCCCGCCAAGCCCCGCAGGCGGCGCTTCACACGCCGAACTCTCCTGCGGCTCATCGGCGGAGGGGTCCTGGCGGCCGGTGGCGGCGCTGCCTACGCCCGCTTCCTCGAACCCTTCTGGCCGACCGTCGAACACATCGACATGAGCTTCCCCCGATTGGCCCCGCCTCTCCAGAACCTCCGAATCCTCCAGCTCTCCGACCTGCACCTGTCCACGCGTGTGCCGATCGACTACCTCAGGAAGCAACTCCAGCGCTGCCTGTCGCTCAAACCCGATCTCATCGCCATCACCGGCGACTTCGTGACGATCGGCAACTCCAAGACCCACAGCCAACTGACGAGCCTGCTTCAGACGTTGCACGCTCCGTTCGGTGTCTTCGCGGTCCTCGGCAACCACGACTGCGGCGCCTACAGCGCCCGGACGCCAGCCGGCATAGGCGCTCGCCGCGCCGATTCAGTCAGCCAGGCCATCTCCAGCGCCGGCGTCACGGTCCTGCGCAACGAATCCCACGTTCTCGGCATCCGGGACGCCCGGTTGCAGTTGGTCGGTCTCGATGATCTCTGGAGCGGCTTCTGCGACCCCGATCGGGCCTTCGCCGGCGTCGACCCCAGCCTTCCCTGCATTGCGCTGGCCCACAACCCCGACGTCATCGACCAGATCCGCGAGATGCCCTCCCACTGGATTCTCTGCGGGCACACGCACGGCGGGCAGGTTCGCATCCCGTTCTACGGCGCGCCACTGCTCCCCGTCCGAAACCGCCAGTACGATGCTGGCCTCTTCTCCGTCGGTCAGAAGAGACTCTACGTCAACCGCGGTCTCGGCTACCTCCGTCCGATCCGCTTCAACTGCCGACCAGAGATCACACTCTTCACGCTGACCCAGCGGGCGTAGAACGCGTCGCCACCGCACCAACCTCCCCCACCTTCTCACACCGCCGGGAGGTCACCCAGTGCAGCACCACGCCCAGCACAAACACCATCAACAGGTGCGTCCCCAGCACGCGCGTCACCGGCCAGATCCACGCCAACATCCCCGCCAACCACACCAGCAATCCGAGGCGACCCGCCAGCCGCCGAGACGCCACCGCCTCATCGACCGCCGCCTGCCCCACCAGCACCAGGGCCGGAACAGCCCACACCAGGTAGTACTGCCGAAACAGCGGCGAAAACACGAGCATGCCAAGGGCATACAGCGCCCACTCCGCTCGTCGCCGCTCACCGGACAGCTCACCCCATCGCCGCCGCGTCACCCACAGCGTCACCACAAGTAGGATCCCTGTGACCCCCCGCCCCAGCCAGATGCACGTCTCGCGCTTGAGCTGCACCGGCTGAGACGGTGCCGCATGCGGATGCCCCGGCCAAGCCAGACGCGCCAGAACCTGCGTGATCGACTGGTTCCGCCGGTCCGTGAAGTGATCCGCGAGGCCGGCGTTGAGCAGTCCGCCGGCCGAATCCCCCTCCACGTTGTGCCCCCACCATTCCTCGTGGTGTTTCACAGCCTGCTGCGGACCGAACACGGCCAGCGGCGGTACCAGAGCCACCACCGCACCCACCACCACGAACGACACCGCCGCCGACCATCGCCGCTTCAGCAGCAGCCACGGCAGGAACAACACCGGCAACAGCTTCAACACCGCCGCCACGCCCAACAGCGCGCCAGCCGTCCGCGCTCGATCGCGCTCGAGGGAGCGCGCCGCGCCCAGAACGAGTGCCAACACGAAGTAGCTGAGCTGGTTGAACTTCCCCGCCTCGATAAAGGCGGGAACCGCCAACAACACGGCCACACCGAACGCCGCCGTCGCCGCACCCTGATTCCCCCGCCGCCGCGCCCACCCCCACAACACGCGCAGCGAGAAACCGAGGGCTGCCACCTGCCCAATCGCCCAGATCAGCGCTGCCGGCGTCCGTCCAAACGCCGTGATCGGGGAAAGAGCCAGCGCGACGACCGGCAGGTAAAACGGCAATTGCCGCTCGGCGTCGGAATGCTGGGGCTCGGTGTTCGGGTTCAGTTCACCATGCTCCCATACGTACAGCGCGTCGAGGTAGAAATGGTCAAAATCGTAACGTCCGCGTGCGGCGCGGTTGAAGGACACGCTGCCCACAACCACGAGCAGCACCACCAGCCCCAGGCCGACCACGCGTTGATAAGGATCACGTTCGGGCATCAGCAACCAAGCCTCGCGCGACGCCTTCGCGACGCGGCACATCCCCGCGCTCAAGCCGCGCCCCGTGCGGCGGACCATGGTACGGCTCCGGCAGCGTCGTCGGAGCCCGCTCCAGACGCATCAACATGAACGCCAGCGGCACCACCAACAGCACAACCGACACCAGAATCGAGCCTGCCGCCTCGAGCGATCTCGCCAGCAGCGCGAACTCGGCCACGACCACCGCCCCGATGCACGCCAGCGCCAACTTCGACCACGCGCTCCGCATACCGCTGTAGTGCACACCCGCTCCTAGCATCGTCAGCGCCGGCAGCGCCCAGATCATGTGGTAGCGCCGCATCACCGGCATCAGCAGCAACATCCCCAGCAAGAACAACGACCACTCAAACCGCAGTTGCCACGTCGTGAGCCGGCGCGCTGGCCGACGCGCCAGCCACAACAACCCGAGTGCGATCAGCGCCTCCACGGCCAACACGATGCGCGCCACCGTCGACCGCGAGAGCGAGACGACATTCATCATGCGTACTGTCGTCTCCCCATCCCGTGCCTGGTGCCGCGGATCATTGTCGAAGTGCGTGCTGTAGCTCGTCGGGTGCAGCCACCGGCTCAACACCGCCCCCACGGCCTGGTTCCGCCAGTCCACCTCCCGCTGCGCCAGCACGAGTCCGCGATGCGACCCGTCAACGACCGCATCTCGCAGCCACACCCGATACGACGCCACCGCCCGCTCCGGCCCCAACGCCACCGCATCCGACACCGGCCCCGCCAACACCACCGTTACCACCGCCGCCGCGACCACCCGGTATTGCCGTTTCAATATGAACCACACGACCATCAACCCCGGCGTCAACTTCAGCAGGACAGCCAGCCCCAGCCAGAAACCCGAGCTCAGCGCCCGGCCCCGCTGCCAGCACACGAAGCTGAACACCAGCAGCAAGAGCGTGAAATTGTTGATCTGGTTCAGCCGAAATTCCCAGTGCCAGTAGACCACGAGCACGGCCAGCGGCACCAGTTGCGTGACCGGCCAATCCTGCGGCGGCAGACCGGTCAGGTGACGGCCCACGAGGCGCACGGTCGCCAACAGCGCCAGCGTGTTGAGCGCCACCCAGACATACCCCGCCGGCCGGTACGGCAACCACGCTAACAGCGTCATGAAACGCGAGACGCACGGCCAATACCACGGCAGCTTCCCGCGATGCTCGACCTGCCCGTTAATGACGTCGTACCCCGGATCCAGCGTCCCATGCGTCAGCAGGCACGCCCCGGCTTTGTAGAAATACTCGAAGTCCGGGTGCATCTTGGAGATGCGGTACACCCCCACGCGGGCCAGCCCCACAGCACAGCCCACCATCGCCAGCAGCGCAAGCCAGCGGATCGCCCGCGGCGCTACCCGCGGAGGCAACACCCCCAAGTCCTGACCAACCCGCTCCGTACGCGAATCATCCATGATCCGCGCGATTCTACGGACCCACCCAACGCCCAACAACCGCCCCGCGCCTCACACCACCAATCCCCCCCACCAGGTAATCGCACCGGCTTTCATCGACCGGCCTGCTCGGCGTGGCGCCCAGACTACGCCGGCTGAATCACCGGCAATGCCCCCGCAATCTCCTCTTCCCCGACGCCGGCCACCTGCTCCGGCTCGCCAATCTTCCGCACCAGCACGGCGCGGATCGCGCCCCCGCGGACCTTCTTGTCCAGCCGACACGCCGCGATCACGTCCTCCGCCGCGATGAGAGCCGGCAATCGCGTCGGCAGCCCGAGCGCCTCCACCAAGTCTCGAATCCGCTCGGCCTCCCCGGGCTGCAGCGTACCGCGGCCCTGCGCCAACGCATTCTCCGCCACCATCCCCAGCCCCACACACTCCCCGTGCCGCAACGCGTACCCAAGCTGATGCTCGATCGCGTGGCCGATCGTATGCCCATAGTTCAGAATCGCCCGTAGCCCAGCCTCCCGCTCATCCTGTGCGACAACGTCCGCCTTGATCTCACAGTTTCGCGCCACGAGTTCCGCGACCGCTCCCGGCCCACGCCCTTTGATCGCCTCGACGTGAGCCTCGTGCCATGCGAAAAACGCCGCATCGCGTATCGCCGCGTGCTTCACGCTCTCCGCCAACCCCGCACAGAAATCCCGCTCAGACAGCGTCTCCAGAAAACCGGTGTCCACCACAACCGCGACCGGCTGGTGAAAGACACCCACCAGGTTCTTGCCGTCTGGCAGGTTGACCCCCGTCTTCCCGCCCACAGACGCATCCACGGCCGCCAGCACCGTTGTCGGAACCTGGATGCAGCGCACGCCGCGCAGCCACGTCGCCGCCACGAATCCCGCCAGGTCACCCGCCACCCCGCCACCAAACGCGACGATCACCGCCCCGCGCTCGATGCGTGACCGCGCCAGCGCGTCGTAGAGCGCGCTCGCCGTCTCCAGACACTTGCTCGCCTCACCCGGTGGAAACGTCAACACGAGTGGCTCGGGGTTCAATCCCTCGATCAGTCGGTCGAGATGAAGGTCCGCCACGGTCTGGTCGGCGATGACGACGAGCTGCGACACGTCACCGAGCTCATTGATGCGTTCCTGCAACATTGCGCGAGCCGAAGGTCCGATATATATCGGATATCCCCGCTCCCCAAGCTCCACACGGACCGTTCTCATGCTTGTTCCCGTAATTGTCGCACCTTCATTGCGTTTGAGCGTATATCCCTACGAGGGAGGTGCGGCCTCGGACCTCGCCGACCTCTAAGGAACCACCCAGAGACATGAACGTAAGCCTCTGCCAAAAAAAATCTTACATCAATCATTCGCCACACCCTGCAACGCCCCCGATGCACGCGGGTTATTGACGAACCGGCACTTAGCAGGTATCCTTAGCCGTCATGACCAAGACAGCCACCAAACAACCCCCTACTCGGAAGCGGGCTGCCAAGCTCAAGGCCAACCGAACGCCTTCCCGGACCGCTGCCAAGGCCAAGCCTATCCGCACCTATCGTGCTGCGCTCGAGTTCCTCAATAGTCGCACAGACTATGAGAAGATGATCCGCGTCGGATACAATCACACTAACTTCAATCTCTCCAGGATGTTACGCATCCTATCCGGCCTCGGCAACCCACACAAGAAGCTCCGGACCGTCCATGTGGCCGGCACCAAGGGCAAGGGCTCCACCTGCCACATGGTCGCCTCCATGTTGCAGAACTCCGGCTATCGGACGGGCCTCTATACCTCGCCCCATATCGTCGAGCTCCGCGAACGCATCAGCATCGACGGAAACCTCGTCACCGAGGGCGAGCTGACCCGCTTGATCGCCAAAATCGCACCCGTGCTCGATCAGCTCAAACGCGACGAGCCCACGTTCTTCGAGATCATGACCGCGGCCGCCTTCCTCCATTTCGCGGCAAAGAAGGTAGACATTGCCGTCATTGAGACCGGCCTCGGCGGCCGACTCGATTCCACCAACATCATCAAGCCCGACGCCTGTGGCATCACCAGCATCAGCTACGACCATGTGGCTCAGCTCGGAAACACCCTCGAGCAAATCGCCGAAGAGAAAGCCGGCATCTTCAAGCCCGGCGTGCCCGTCATCAGTGCCCCCCAGCCGATGTCCGTCAAACGCGTCCTACGCAAGACCGCCGAACACGTCGGATGCCCACTGCGCTTCGTCGGCGAAGACATCGAGTTCAGCTACCGCTTCGAGTCCTCCCGCGCCAGCGGCCCCCACACACGCGTCTGCATGGCGACCCAAACCACGCGCTTCGACCACCTCCAGGTCCCGTTGCTCGGTGAGCACCAGGCACACAACTGTGGCGTGGCCCTGGGGATCGTCGATGCCCTGCGCCAGACCGGATTCGAAGTCCCCCAGCAGGGCGCCATCGACGGGCTGGCCAAAGTACGCATCGAAGGCCGGCTCGAACTCGTCCGCGATATGCCACGCACCATCGTGGACGCCGCCCACAACGCCGCCAGTATTGCCGCCCTGATGCGAGCCATCGGACAAAACGTCTCTTACGACTCGATGGTCGTCATCTTCGGCTGCTCGCTCGACAAGGACATTGGCGGGATGCTTGATCAGCTCCAGCTCGGCGCTGACAAGGTCATCTTCACCAGCTCCTGCACCCCGCGGTCTGCTGATCCGCATGAGCTGCACGCACGCTTCTCCGAGAAAAGCGCCAAGATGGCCCAGGTCGGCGACACCCTCGAGGAAGCCTACCGAATCGCCTGCAACTGCGTCACACGCGAAGACCTGGTCTGCATCACCGGCTCCATCTACCTCGTCGGCCTAGCCAAACGACTGGCCGAAGCCGGTCGATTGCAGTAGATCGCCCACACAACCGGCTATGACCTTCCGCTTGATCGAGGAATCCCGCCACCCCCGCGCGGGCCCCATCCTCAGTACGTGATCACCTTCCGGGCAAACGTGTCTGTTCGCGGCACCGCGGCCAGGACTCTCGCGACCCGCTCGCCGGCGTGGCCGTCGCCATAGACCGTCCGCCCTCCACGCCTCGGCCGCTTCCGAAGCGCGGTCAACAAACCCGTGCGCACGGCATCGCGGCTGTCCCCGCTCTGGACGACCGATCGCCCGCCGGCCTGTCGCCCCGCTTGCCGCCGACCGACGTTCACCGACGCCGTCCCGGCCAGCGGTGCCTCAATCAGCCCGCTCGACGAATTGCCGACCAGCACGTCCACGCCGAGCAGCGCCCGCAGGTAATCGTCCCGAGATAGCGATCGGCGGACCGTCACATCGCCCGCCGAACTGCGACGCTCGTGCTCCGCGATCGCCTCCAGCACGCCGGTATGTCCACGATCACTGTTGGGGTACAGAATCAGTCGCCGCAGGCCGGCCGACGCCACAACATCCAGAATCGTGCGCATAACGCGTTTCTCACGCGCAGCGGACCGCCCCCAGGCGTGATAGATGACCAGCGCCTCGCCGGACCGCTTCGTTATCCGCTCAGATCGCAGCAGTTCATGCAGGCGATCGAGCCCTGGCGCACCCACCACGTGCACGCGACGGGGATCCTCCCCCAAGCGCACGATACGTCGCGCCGCTGCCTGGGTCGCCGCCAGGTGCACGTGCGCAAGCTTGCTGATCGCGTGCCGCAACGAGTCGTCAAAGTCGCCGGGCGCCACATCGCCCCCGTGCATGTGAGCCACGACCCGCCCCGTCGTAACGCCGGCCAGCGCCCCGGCCATCGCCTCGATCCGATCACCGAGCACGAGCACAATGTCGCTCTTCGCCGCGTCGAGGAACCGCGCGATCCCCGCCACCCCACGCGACAGCCCCACCGCTTGATCAACACCCGCGTCAGACCCGGCCTGCATGCGGACCCGCGCATCGATCCGCCAGCCGTCACGCTCGATATCCCGTACCGTGCTGCCAAACTTCCGCAGCAGGTGCATCCCCGTCACAACGAGTTGAAGCTCCAGACGCCGATGCGCCTGAATCGCCCGCATCGCCGACGTCAACAGCCCGTACTCGGCCCGCGTGCCCGTGACGACGGCGATCCGCCGCCGGTGCTCTCTACGCGCCGCGCTCATCGCACGAGTTCCCACGTCAGGACCGTGTCGGCAACGATATCCGTCGCCGCCCGTCGGCCGACCACCGCCCCCATCTGGTCCGGCCCGATCCCACCGCCCGGCCGCTTGATGCAAAGCATCTCCGGCGTCACAACCTGCCCCGCCACAATGTCCATCACCGCCACCACGCTCTTCCTCGCCACCGCTCGGACGTCTGCCTCGATGGGCGCCATCCCGATCTCGCCACTGCCGAGCGCCTCTTCCACCTCGCGCGCCGCCGACACGTACTCCGCCAACTCCACCGGCGTCAGCGACATCCAGTGATCAGGGCCCGGGGCCTCCCGGTCAAGCGTGAAGTGCTTCTCCAGAACGCACGCACCCGCAGCCACCGCCCAGCCCGCAATCCGCGTCGACCGCGTGTGATCGCTGAAACCACAGGGAACGCCGCTCAGCCGGCGCAGACTCGCGATCGCCCGAAGATTCGCCGCCTCAAGCGGCGCCGGGTACCCACTGATGCAATGCAGCAGAATCAAACGGCCCGCCACACCCCACGACCGCAGCCGCTCAACGCTCGACGCAATCTCCTCCGCCGTCGACGCACCGGTCGACACGATCAGCGGTAAGCCGGTCTTCACCGCTCGCCGCAACAGCGGCGTGTTCGTCGAATCCGTCGAAGCAATCTTAATCGCTCGAACATCCAGCATCCCCAGCCGCTCGACATCGGGTGGACTGAACGGCGTGGCGAGAAACTCGATCTGGCGCGCAGAGCAGTGCTCGCGGATCCGGCGGAAACCATCATCGCTCAACTCGAGCCGCGCGAGCATCTCATGCTGCGAGCGCGCCCCGCTGGCCTGCTGATAGACCGCCGTCCCCGCCGTCGCCGTCACCAGCGTTGAAGCCCGAAACACCTGGAACTTGACGACGTCCGCCCCCGCTTGTGCCGCAACATCCACCAGCCGCAACGCCTTCTCGACCTCCCCGTCGTGATTGACGCCCGCCTCCGCAACGATGAGCACACGCCGCCCATCACCCACGAGTCGATCGCCGATCGACACGGCGGCGGCTGAGTCGTTCGATGAAGCTGAGGCCATGACATCGTCCGCCTGGGGGCGCGAATTCCTCAGACGCCGGCCGGCTGCCGCGCCTGCGCCAACAGAAAACGCGCGTAATCCAGATCTTCGCTCGTGTCGACGTCCACGGCACGCGCCGTCGGCATCGCGTAGGCGACGACCTTGCGCGGCGGGCGATCGTACACGTAGTCGTCGCAGCGGTGCACATAGATCGCACCGTTCAGGCGATACAACATCTCGTCGCCGACGCAGCGATCGAAACGCCCGTCACGCCCGATGTGCCCCGCCCAGGACTCCGGCACCAGACGCGAAACCGACACCACCTCGCACGGGGCGTGCTCCTCAAACAGATCCCACGCGGCGCGAATGTCCGTCGGCGTCCGCAGCGGCGACGTCGGCTGCAAAATCATCACCGCCTCGTGCACCTCACCACGCCGAGCGAGAAAATCCAGGAAGAACAGATTCGCCGCCCGCGTCGACGTCGCGTCCTGCGCCAAATGCGCCGGCCGCAAGACCGGGCACGGGACGCCATGCTGCTGCGCCACCTCGCCAATCGCCTCGCTGTCCGTGTTCACGTAAACCGCGGATAGCACCCCGCTGGCCACCGCAGCCTCACACGTGTGAGCGATCAACGGCCGATCGTCGAGCAAAGCCAGGTTCTTCTTCGGCAGGCGTTTCGACCCGGCCCGCGCGGGTATCAAACCGACTACGGACACAACCGTTCTCCCAATCTGGCCGGTGCCGGGCCACTCGCACCACTCAGACCAAGGGTGGCCAGCGTGCCGGAGCGACGCTGAAGTGCATGTCGGCGATACGCCCAAGCACCAGCACCGGCAGGACTCGTCCGATAAACATCGCCAGCATGAGCCATGCCATGCCGTATTGATATGAATCGACCGTTTGGTCCATCCCGCTGGAGAGGTTTACGTCCGTCACAGTCCCGATCAGGCCGCTCGACAGGTTCGCCCCACCCACAGCCGAACTCGCATCCAGAATCGCGTCACCCAGCGTGGGCGGCGGTCGAAATCGCGACGCCACCCGCGTTTCGACCAACAGCAGCCCGAGCGCCACGACGACCATCCACGCAACGATCACGCCGGCGCACGCGCTCCCGGCCAGCGCGCACCGATGCGTCACCTCGCCCCGCGATCGTCCAGGACCACGACCGCAAACCGCGCCCCACGCGGCCAGAGCCCACAGCAGCACCGCCCACTTGATCCCACCACCCATCGAGCCCCCCATGCCTCCCACGAGCACCACCCCCGCGAGCACGAGCTTCGTGCCCTCGCCCACACCCCGCTCGTCCAGACGCTCTGTCGGCGCCCCCGCCCCCGCCGCACTCACCACCTGCACCACGCTCCGCACGGCACGCTGCCCCACGCTGCCGACCGCCAACTGGTTCCCTTGCGCCGCCCCGCGGACCTCTCCACGCGGCATCTCCAACACCGCAACCAATCCCGCTAACGCCAGCAAGAGACCCACATAACTCAATGCGGCCAGCAGTACGGTTTTTGCACCCACGCCACCCCGATCGGCCGGCAGAGCCACCAGCCACACCGACCAGCCCAGTGCCCCGAGGAGCCCAACCAACGCGATGGCCCATCCATAGTGCAGCGGGGGTCGGTCCAGCACCCAGCCAAGTGAGAAGAACGCCGCGATGGCCTGCCACACGGCATCAACAGACCGCGACTCGCTTCCCGTAAGCGGGCCGGCCAACCCCGCCAGCGGAATCATCACGGCCTGCAACACGAAGAGCACCGCAAGAATCAGCCAGATCGACGGCAACCGCCCTCCGCCGCCCGACCACAGCCGCCCCACAACCAGCCGCGCCACAACCAGGTACAACAACGCCCCCACCACGCCGAGCGACAGAAGCACCCATCGTCCCAGAGGCGTGTAATCCTCCTGCAGGTCGTATTGCAGCAACCCCACCCCGCATGTCGCGCTGAGCGCGTCAAAACGCGTCTGCCACACTGGCCGCAACCCGTACGACACGCGATCTCGCTCGGAAATCTGCAAACACCGATCATCAATGAGCGCGCGACTGCCGACCCATGCCACCACAAGCAGCCACACGACCAGCCACAACTCCGGACGCCGCCACCACTTCATCGCCCCGCTTCTCCCGTCTTGTCATCCACGCCCAACAGCGTGCGCCATTCGTGGATGTGCTTCAGCGCTGCCGCCGGATCGCACCCCGCGATGTCCAAACCACGCAACTGCCGAACGACCGTCTCCTCCGGCTCTTCGAACAGCCGCAATTGTCGCATGCGCCGGCGCTGCACGGCGGCGAGCACCGGTCGCTGAGACTCCCGTGAGAAGGTCTTTTCGAGCTCGTTGAGCACGGCGTTCGCCCGCTCCAGCACCTCGCGCGAGATGCCGGCCAGCTTTGCCACGTGCAGCCCGTAGCTGCGCCCCGACGCCCCCGGCACGATGCGATGCAGAAACACAACCTGGTCTTCGTACTCGCGCACCTCGACGTTGAGGTTGAACACCGGATCGAGAAGCTCCCCCAACTCCGTCAGCTCGTGATAGTGCGTCGCGAAAAGCGTCCGGCAGCGCACGCGACACGCCAGGTGCTCGGTGATCGCCCACGCCAGCGACACGCCATCAAACGTGCTCGTCCCCCGTCCGATCTCGTCCAGAATCACGAGACTCCGCTGCGTCGCGTTGTGCAGAATGTTCGCCGTCTCCAGCATCTCGACCATGAACGTCGACTGGCCGCGCGCCAACTCGTCGCTCGCCCCGACACGCGTGAAAACGCGGTCCACCAGCCCGAGCCGAAACGACGACGACGGAACCCAGCTCCCACAATGGGCCAGCAGCGTCAACAGCGCCACCTGGCGGATGTACGTGCTCTTCCCCGCCATGTTCGGACCCGTGATCAGCGCCAACGACGTACCGCCGGCCGTAAGGCCCGTGTCATTCGACACAAACGCCGCCCCCAGTGACTGCTCCAGAACCGGGTGCCGCCCCGCCTGGATCTCGAGTACCGGCTCCTCCACAAACTCCGGCCGGCAATAGCGCTCGCTCGCGGCGAGTTCCGCCCACCCGGCCAACACGTCCAGCCGCGCTAACGCCGCCGCCGCTCGCTGCATGACCCGGATGTGCTCGATCAGGCTGTCACGCAGCACAACGAACAGCTCATACTCCAGCTCGTGGGCCCGCGACTCCGCCGAAAGCACCTCCGTCTCGTACCGTTTCAGATCATCGGTGATGTACCGCTCGGCGTTCTTCATCGTCTGCTTGCGCACGTAGTCCACCGGCACACGCTCGCGATGCGTGTTCGTCACCTCGATGTAGAAGCCAAAGACCTTGTTGTACGCAACCTTCAGCGACGGAATCCCCGTCCGTTCCGCCTCGCGCGCCTGAAATGCCGCCAGCCATTGCTCCCCGTCACGACCCACGGTCCGCAGCCGGTCCAGCTCCGCGTTGAACCCCTCGGCAAACATCCCACCTTCGCGAACCGTCACCGGTGCATCCGGCCGCAACGCGGCACACAGACCGTCCGCCACTTCGTCGAGCCCGTCGAGCGCCTCCGCCAACGCCGTGCACTCACCCACACCCAGTTCGCACAGCGTGACGCGAAACGTGCGCAGCCGCGACAAGCCCTCACCCAACCCGCGCAGGTCACGCGGCGTCGTTCGCTGCACCCCTAGCCGCCCGACCATCCGCTCCACGTCCCCCATCGCCCGCAGATCAGCCCGCAGGCTTGCCCGGCGACCCACATCATCCCGCAACACGTCGATCACGTTCTGACGCGCTCGAATTTCCTGCACGTCACGCAACGGGTAACACAGCCAGTTCCGCAACAGCCGCGCACCCATCGGATTGCACGTGCGATCCACCGCCGCCAACAACGACCCGGCGCGCGCGCCTGTGCGCAAGGTCCGCTCCACCTCCAGCGAACGCAGCGTCACCGGATCCAGCACCATGTGCTCGTCGGTGCTCTGCCGGCGCGGCGGAAGAAGATGCAACGCGGAAGCCCGCTGCGTCTCCCGCACATACCCCAGCAGCGCACCTGCCGCCTGCAACGACACATCGACCCGCTCGAACCCAAAACCTTCCAGCCCCGACGTCTCGAAATGCTCCTGCAGGATTTGCGCGGCCCGTTGCGGTGTGAACTCGGCCGCGTTCCGGTAGGTGATCGCCGCCTCAACCCGTGACCGCAACTCCACCTCCAGCGGGTTCCGCCCGGCCCGAGAATCCTCGGCCAGCAGGATTTCCGCCGGCTCCACACGCCCCACCTCGTCCAGCAGACGCTCCGCCGAGCAGGTTTGGACGGCGAACTGCCCGGTCGACAATTCCAGCACCGCCAGACCGGCCTCCGTTCCCTCCTGGACGACCGCCGCCAGCACGTTGCTCTTCGTCCGTTCCAGCAAACCGTCATCCGTCAGCGTGCCTGGGGTGACAACGCGGACCACGGCGCGGTCCACAACGCCTTGCGCCTGCCGCGGATCCTCAATCTGCTCACTGATCGCCACCTTGCAGCCCGCCGCCACGAGCTTCGCCAGGTACCCGTCCAACGCGTGATGAGGAATCCCCGCCAGCGGCGTCCTGCCCCCGTCGCGGCTGGTCAGCGTAATCCCGAGGATCCGCGCACCCAGCTCTGCGTCGTCGTAAAACATCTCATAGAAATCCCCCATCCGAAACAACAGAATCGCCTCCGGCACCTGCTGCTTCTGCTCCCAGTACTGACGCATCGCTGGCGTCAACCGCGCACCTTCCGGCGGAACAGGGGCTTTCGGCGCCGTGTTGGACACTTCATCCGTCACGAGGAGGAATCTAGCCGACCCACCAACTCAGAAAAAGACCACGTCCCGCTTTTCACGCCAGTTGACGGCGGCCGGAAGATCACCATGATACGGCGACGGTGCCCATCGTAGTCGTTGACCGGAGGGCCCCAGGGGAATGACTCAGGAAGAAAACCCGGGAAGGAAGGGTTCGCCCATGAGAATCTTTGTCGTTGGCGGCGCAGGTTACGTTGGCAGCCACTGCGTCAAGCGACTCGTGGCCGCCGGCCACCACGTAACCGTTTTCGACAACCTCAGTGCCGGCCATCGCAAGGCCGTCGATCCGCAAGCGACCTTCGTCGAGGGCGACCTGGGTGACCGAAAGGCGCTTGACGACCTGTTTGCCAGCCGCTCGTTCGACGCGGCTATGCACTTCGCCGCCTTCCTCAACGTCGGTGAATCGGTTCAGCAGCCTCTCAAATACTGGGACAACAACGTCGTCAGGACGCTCAACCTGCTCAACTGCATGCAAGCGCACGATGTCAAACGATTCATCTTCAGCAGCACCTGCGCTGTCTACGGCGAGCCCGACGACCTGCCGATCGTCGAAGATCTCCCCAAGAACCCGATCAACCCGTACGGGCACACGAAGCTGGCCGTCGAGTGGATGCTCCAGCATTCGGCGGAGGCCTGGGGACTGGGCTCTGTCGCCCTGCGCTACTTCAACGCCGCCGGCGCCGCCCGCGACGGCTCGCTCGGCGAAGACCACCAGCCCGAGGTCCACCTCATTCCGATCGTACTGCAGGTAGCGTTGGGCCAGCGCGAGAGCATCAAGGTATTTGGCACCGACTATCCGACGCCGGACGGTTCCTGCATCCGCGATTACATCCATGTCGAGGATCTGGCCGCGGCCCATCTCCTCGCCGTCGAAAACTGCCCGGCTGCGCAGGCCGAGGCCTTCAACGTCGGAACCGGTAACGGCCAAAGCGTCCTGGAGATCATCCAGGCCGCGCGTTCCGTCACTGGCCACTCGATTCCGGCCATCGAGACGGATCGCCGACCAGGGGACCCCCCCGCCCTTTACGCCGATCCAGACAAAATCCGCCAACGCTTCGGCTGGGAACCACGATATCGAGAGGTTCAAGAGGTTATTGAGACCGCTTGGAAGTGGCATCAGGCCCATCCGCACGGCTTCCCGGCCGAATAGGCGAATCTGGGGGTGATTTGGACAGGTGGATCGGGTATACTACTGTTGGACGTAGGAGTGCGGTGAGTGATCATTGGTATGTCGCCATCGTATTATTCATACCCCGCTTTCTAACATGCATCACCGTCCTCTTGGTCCGACAAACTAATCGAGTCCTGAACGCGGTCGGCCTCCGACCTGCGACAGGGTAGGGTGCGTTGGCAGACGGGCGCGCCCGACCAGGCGGGCACTGTGCCTCCTCTCCACGTGCTCTCTCTCCTCCCGCCCGGCCCGCGGCGCGCCCATGCCCAATCGCGCTCAACCTGAACTGCCGAGTGGACCTATATGAACTAGGTGAGGTAGATAGATGAGTTGGCCTTTACGCCGTAGCAAGACTGTGGATGAATCGTTTGGACCACCCCTCACACCTGAGGAGATGACCGGCAATCTCTCGCTACTCGAGCGCAAGCTCAACCGCGAGATGAAATGCACTGCGGGCAGGAACCAGGTCTATATCCGGTCGCTCCTGACCGGCCGCTCGACCACGCGCCCGCGCATCGCTCTCAAGTGCCCCCTCCGCCGAGACATCGGTCTACCCCAGGAGGTCTACTTCGAGCACATCCGCGACGTCTGCTGCTGCGACCCCGACCAGTGCGAGGCCTGGCAGAACTTCAAGGCCCGCCACGTGCCAACCTAGTCCCTCCCCGGCGTGGCCACCTTCGGCTGACGCCTTATCCCTGAACCAACAAAACGGGCCCGGGTGGTGTGCTCACACCGCCAAGGCCCGTCAATCGTTCAGAACGCGCCAGGATGCCGCCTACTCGGTCTTCGGCTTGTTGGGCTCCAAGGGCTTCCGCTGCGCCGGCTTCAGCTCGATCGACTGCCCCTCCACCTCCAGCCTGTTCGACGTCTCCGGCAACCGCTTGCTCTTGGCGCCTGGAGGCATGAACATCTTCGGCGCCGGGGCCCCATTGCGAAGACCCTCAATCGCCTCGTCATACTTCGCCGCCTGCTCGGGCGTGAGAATCCCTCGAATGTTCACAATCAGCCGCTCCACCCGATCGCTGCTGGACTCCTCGTTGTCCGGCTTCCGGTTCATCAGCGCATCCCGGAAATCCGCCAGGACATCCTCCAACTGCGCGCGCTGCTCCTTGGTTAGCGACAGCGGCAGCGCTGCTCGCAGCACGTGGATCGGCCGCAGTGAAACATCACCCGCCGTCGCCACCCTCTCCCGCAACCCCGGCAGTCGCTTCCGCTGCTCCGGCAACAGCATCGGCGTCAAGGCCTCGAAGAAGTTGTTCTCCGCCTGAACCAGCGGGGCCATGTTCCGCAGCTCCTCCTGGAGCCGAGTTGCCAACTCCTCGTTGCCCTCAGCTTTCGCCGCCTGAACCTCGGCAAACTTGTCCTGCACCCGCTGCATCAGCTCCGCCGCGTTCGCCTTCGCCTCGTCCAGTTCGGCGTGGTACACGGCGATGAGGGACTCCGCCTGCTCCCACTGCTTGACGTTCAGCCCCAGCCGCTTGCAGATCCAACGCAGCTTCTTCTCCCCCTTCGGGCCCTTCGATTCGGCCCGGGCAGCCCGCGCCTGAGGCCCCGGCTGCATCCCCGCCACCTGCGCCTCAGCAATCACCGAAAAGAACACACCTACCATCAGCAGAGACACGATTCGTCGCATCGCAAACTCCCCTGCCCCAGTCCAGTTTCCATAATGTCAAAACGTCTTTCCAAGACGCCGCTAAGTCCACCAAGCACCATACGATACCCCCCCGATTTCACGCTCGCAACCTGCCGTCCGCCTCGCCAGCCACCCTCACCCGGCGATATCACCATCCGCCGTTCGCGACTATTCTATTGGACCGCCACCGAGACGGAGCAGCCCGTTCGCTCTCTGTTGGAAAGGACGCGTTGGTCAAGTCAATCATCTATCGCCCGGAAACGCTCCTCGTGCTCACCTTCGGCACGCTGATCCTCATCGGGACCGCGCTCCTGCAACTGCCCATCGCAGCCGCCCAACCGGACGAACCCCTCAGCCTCGTCGACGCCGGCTTCACCGCCACCTCCGCCGCCTGCGTCACCGGACTGATCACACGCGATACCGCCACCGCCTTCTCACGCTTCGGACAGATCGTCATCCTGATTCTTATCCAGCTCGGCGGACTCGGCATCATGAGCTTCGGCGCGCTCGCCGCCCAGGTCTTCCGCCTGCGGATCTCCTTCACCTCCCAAGCCGCTTGGCAGAGTGTCTTCTTCGAGGGGCAGAAACGTGGAAACCTGCGACGGGCCCTCCGCCGAATCCTCCTGATGACCATTGTCATCGAGGCCTTCGGTGCCCTGTCGCTCTACGCTGGCCTGCGCAACACTGACGCTCCGAGCGGCGACGGCTTCGAGGCCGTCTTTCTCGCGATCTCCGCCTTTTGCAACGCCGGCTTCTCCGTCTACTCCGATTCCGCCGTCGGCCTGCGCGACTCCAACCTCATCATCTGGACGCTCATGATCCTCATCGTCGCCGGCGGCCTCGGCTATACCGTGTTGCTCGAGACCGGCGACCGAACGTGGCGCCGCATTCGGCGTCGCGATCAGAAAGCCGCTGTCTGGAGCCTCCAGTCCAAGCTCGTCCTCAAAACCAGCGCGGCCCTCATCCTGGTCGGAGCGCTCATCCTGCTGCTGACCGGCCTGACCGCCGGCGAAGGCCCCTTCACGACCCGCGCAATTCATGCGCTGTTCCAATCGGTGACCGCCCGAACCGCCGGCTTCAACACCATCAACATCGGCGCGCTCCCCGTCGCATCGCTCCTGATCCTCATGGGCCTGATGTTCATCGGTGGATCCCCGGGGTCGTGTGCTGGGGGGATCAAGACCACGACCGCCGGCGTGTGGCTGGCCCGCGTCCGGGCCCGGTTGCGCGGCCGTGAGGACGTCACGCTCGAGAACCGCTGCCTGCCGCACGACGTCGTCCGCCGGGCCGCCCTCGTCCTCGCCATCGCCGCGCTTTGGAACGCACTGGGCATCATCATCCTGGCGATCACTGAAGGCGGCCGGCCGAACATGCCTTTCGAGCATCTGGTGTTCGAGCAGGTCTCCGCCTTCGGAACGGTCGGCTTGTCGGCCGGACTGACGCCGTCTTTGTCGCTGGCCGGGAAGCTGTGGATCATGGCCACCATGTTTGTCGGACGCCTCGGCCCTCTAACGATCGCCTTGGCCGTTCTCTCCCCGCCCCGCGCGCTGTACAAATACCCGACGGAGCGGGTCATGATAGGCTGAGGAGTCAGAGCATGAGCAAGAAACAGGTCTGCGTCATCGGCCTCGGACAGTTCGGCACACACCTCGCGCGCGATCTCGTCAAGATGGGCTGCGAGGTCCTCGCCATCGACGCCGAGGAACGCCGCGTTCATGCCGTCCGCGATGATGTGCACCGTGCCCTGATCGGCGACGCACGCGACCCGCAGATGCTCGAAAGCGTGCTCACCCCATCGGTCAACGAGGGCGTCATCTGTCTCGGCGAGAAGAACCTCGAACCCAGCATCCTCTGCGCGCTGAATCTCAAGCGACTGGGAATCAAGTCGATCCGCGCTACTGCCGCCAACGACGACCACGCGCAGATCCTACTCCGCGTCGGCGCCACCGAGACGATTTTCCCCGAGCGCGACTCCGCCGCCCGCGCCGCAAGACGCATCGCAAACCCCGATATTCGCGACATGTTCTCGCTCGACGAGCACCACCGCATTATGGAGATCGTCGCGCCGCGCAAAACGCACGGTAAGACGCTCGCCGAGCTCAACCTGCGCGCCGCGTTCGACGTGCTCGTCCTCGCGGCCCGCGACCCCAGCGCCGAGGATTTCGAGTTCCTCCCTTCGGCGAACAAGGTCATCCAGCCCGAGGAATGCCTGATGGTCCTCGGCCGCGAGCTGGATCTCGTCCGCTTCGCCGACTACGAGTGAGCAAGGTCCGGCCCGTCAGCGTGTACCGTCCGGCGTCTCGTCGGAGGTCCCTCCGCTGCTGGCCTGGCCTCCAACCGAGCATGCCAAAGCAGAACCACCGCTTGCCGGCTGGAATCCGGGGTTCCACGTCCGCAGAGAATCTTGCGCCAAATGGCATCGCGCAGGTCTACGACCATCCACGTGGAAGAAACCCCATCTCCGCGAGCCAGGGAACGAACGCAATGTAGACGAAGTGGGTCAAGATGCATGCGGCAATCTGTAGGAGCGAGAGAATGACCGTCATTCTCCTGACGTACGTTACTCGTCCGGGAAAGACGTCTTTCCTCTCAGAAGAACGCAGCACAACACCGTATCGCCACTGCGCCAGTCGGCGCGCGATCACGACGCTAAGTACGAGCGAAAGAACTGGAGTCCCGGCGAGGAACCAGCCACCAGAGAAGAAAGTCCAGACCCCGACGAACCACGCGATGGGCAGCAACACAGGCGCAAGAGCCATGCCGAGCCACCCAAACATGGGGCGGTCCACGTACATCGCTGAATCATCCAGCGTGTACGGGCTGCCGCATTCAGGGCAGCGTCCGGATGGGGGCAAACCGCGCAGGTTGTAGCCGCACGCAACGCAGCGGAGCGGGCCCCCGCGGTCCGGTTCATGGCCCGCCGCAGTCGCGCGTTCTTGCTGTGTCTCCATTCGTCCCGACCCTTTCCGTCTAGCATTCCTAGGACACCCGCGGCTGCGACTCCAGCAGCGAGACGACCGCGGGCCGGGTCGGCAACGATGGCTGCGCCCCGAAACGTGTGCACGCCAGCGCTCCCGCCGCATTCGCAAACGCCACTCCCTCGCGTAAACATCGACCTTCGGCGAGCGCCACAGCCAACGCCCCGGTAAACGCGTCGCCCGCCGCCGTCGTATCGACCACTTCCACGGCGTGCGCACCCACGCGCAGCGACCCACCCGAGTCGCACGCCAGGCAGCCCGTTTCGCCCAGCGTCAGCACTACCGCGCCCGCGCCACGCTCACGCAAACACCTCGCGATGACGTCCGGATCTACAGCACCCCCCTCCAAACCCAGCAGCCGGGCCGCCTCCGACTCGTTGGGCGTCAGAACGTCAACCGCGAACAACTCGTCCGGCAGAGCTTCCGGCGCCGGGGCCGGATCCAGCACCACGCCGACACCGTGCCGGCGGGCGATCGCCACCGCCCGCACCGCCGTCTCCAGCGGAATCTCGAGTTGCACCACGCAGACGCGCGCCTTGGCGATCAGGTCGGCGGCCCGCTCCACGTCATCCGGCCCAACCCGTGCGTTCGCACCCGCCGCGACACAGATCGCGTTCTGGCCACTCTCCGCGACGACGATCAGCGCCACGCCGCTCGCGACGCCGGCCGTATCGCGCAAATGGCCACAGTCCACGCTCGCACAGGTGAACCCCTCTCGCAGCGACTGTCCAAACGCGTCCTCGCCGACCCGACCGACAACCGCGACGCGCGCGCCGAGCCGCGCAGCCGCGACCGCTTGGTTGGCACCTTTCCCTCCGGAGATGGTCTTGAAGTCGGACCCCAGGACGGTCTGGCCCGGAGCGGGGATCTCAGGAGCGCTAACGACGAGATCCATGTTGACCGAGCCGACGACGACGACATCGAAAGAGGGTGTAGAAGATCCCATAAATCGTCCGATTATAGAGAAAGAGGAATCCGTGCGCGCATGCAATCTGCCCAATGTGAACGTCTGCATTGCCAAAAGTCGCTTCGCGCGTTAAGCTTATCGTGGAGATCGGAGGTGCCGGTCGTAATTGACGGTAACAACCTCCTTTACGCCGCCCGCGAAGTGGAGCCTGAGGCTCTGCTTGTCGGCCGATCCATGCTGTGCGATAAAATCGCGCAGTGGGCACAACGGCGCCACGAACGCGTCCACATCGTATTCGACGGGCCCGCGCCGAACACCGCCTTGGCCACGCAGATCGGAAACCCTGCTATCAAGGTGACTTACAGCGGCGCAGGCACAAGCGCGGACGCCGTCATTGTCCAATTGCTCGAAGAGGACTCGGCAGCACGGAGGCTGTTGGTCGTCTCGACCGATCGAGCTATCGCTCGAGCGGCAAAACGCCGACGTGCTCGCGCGATTCGCTCGAATGAGTTCTGGGCGGGGTTGCGACGTGACTTGGCGCAACCGATCCCGGAACCAGACGAGCCGGAGGAGAAAGAGGCGGGGTCGAGCCCGGAAGCCACCGAGCGGTGGCTTGACGAGTTCGGGCTCAGCTAGCCGCCCCACCGGCGGCAGAATGTCTGCCTGTGTGAAGCTCGGGCCGGTTTCACACAAAGACGTAGGAGACGCTCGTATGACACACCATGACACCGCACCCTATCCTCCTTCCCCCGCACCCGCTGCCGTCGCAGATCCGGGGCAGCACACCGAGAAACGCTTCGAGCCCCGACAGCCCGTCGCGTGCGACCTGTGGATGATTGACCACCATGGCTCAACCGTCCTGCGCTGTCACTGCATCGAAATCTCGAACAACGGTATGCGCCTCCGCGTCCCGTTGGGCTATGGCGTATCCGAGGGACAACGCTACGAGCTGCGCTCCCACCTCCCGGGAACGCCCTCTACATCCACCCTCGGTCTGATCGGTAGCCGCTGGGGAACCGTCGTCCGAACCCAATTCTGCCTCGCCGATGATGAGGATCATCTGAACGTAGGCGTCGTGCTCGACAACAGCGAAGCGACGCTACCCCGCATGATCAGCTAGGCAGCCGAAACAAATCCGGGAGCCGGCCAACAGGCTCGCTCCCGGATTCCGTATCCCGACCGCCCCCCCTTATTCACCTTCTCACCATCAGAGCCGCCTTCTCGATCAGAAACTCCTGACGCTTCGCCACGCCGACCCTACAATACGCACCGTCTTCACCTGCGACAGCGGTGCACGATGAAACCTCGGATACCCGAATTCTGCGACTTCGACTGCCCGTTCGCCGACTTCCCGCCGGCCGATACCGCCGGCATATGCCGCACGATGGCCGGCGTGTGGTGCAAGAAGCTCAAAGAGCTCGTGAACAAGAACACGCCCTGCACTTGGCGACAGCGACAGACCAGCGCGAAACCGTCGCCTCGCACCACTACCAAGAAACGCACAACACGGTCCGCCGGCTCAGCCAGCCGTGCAGCCAAGTCCCGAGCGCGTCGCACGTCCTGACCGGGACACCCCGGCACCGGCACCCGCGCAAAGTCAGAACCACACTTACAGCCTCCTACCTCCTCCCCCTATACTGGCCTCCGTCCATCGCAGCACTCATAGGCGAAGGAGATCCGCGTGCCCGCGGCCGATCTACAGACACTGGTTCAGGAATGCGAGCAGCGTGGCTGGCTCCACCGCATTCGCGTGCCCGTCGACCCTGCCCTCGAAATCACCGAAATCGCCGACCGCACTACCAAGGCCGGCGGCCCCGCCCTGCTATTCGAGAACGTCAAGGGCTCATCCATCCCGCTGCTGATCAACACGTTCGGAACACGCGAACGCATGTGCCTCGCCCTCGGATGCTCCGACTTCGCCCAGATCGCCGACCGCGTCCGCGACATCATCCGCCCGCAGATCCCCGCGACGTTCATCCAGAAAATCAGGAAACTCCCCGAGCTCGCCCAGCTCGGCAGCCTGCCGCCCAAGACGGTTCGACGCGGCGTCTGCCAGGAAGTCGTCCACACCGACGACGCCGATCTCTTCACCCTGCCCGCGCTGCATTGCTGGCCCGACGACGGTGGCCGCTACATCACTTTCGGCGCGATCTTCAGCAAAGACCCCGAGACCGGCGAACGAAACGTCGGCATGTACCGCGTGCAACTCTTCGAGCCCCAACTCGCCGCCATGCACTGGCATGTCCACCATGACGGCGCCCGCCACTTCCGCAAGTACAAACGGCTCGGGCAACGCATGCCGCTGGCCATCGCGCTCGGCGGCCCCGCCGTCCTCCCCTACGCCGCCACCTGCCCACTGCCGCCCGGAATCGACGAATGCCTCTTCGCCGGCTTCCTCCAGCAAGGCCCCCTCGAACTCGTCCGCTGCGTCAGTCAGCCCGACATCGAGGCCCCCGCATCCGCCGAGATTGTGATCGAGGGCTACATCGACCCGGCCGAAGACCTGATCCTCGAAGGGCCGTTCGGCGATCACACCGGCTTCTACTCACTCGCCGACAACTACCCACGCTTCCACGTGACGGCGATCACCCACCGCAGCAACCCGGTTTTCCCGGCGACCATTGTCGGAAAGCCGCCACAAGAGGACTACTGGCTCGGCAAAGCCACCGAGCGGATCTTTCTTCCGCTGCTGCAAATGCTCATCCCCGACCTGATCGACTACGACTTGCCGATGTTCGGCTGCTTCCACAACTGCGCGTTCGTGAAGATCCGCAAGGAATACCCCTTCCACGCGCGCAAGGTCATGCACGCTGTCTGGGGCGCCGGCCAGATGGCCCTCACCAAGATCATCGTCGTCGTCGATGAGCACGTCGATGTCCACAACCAGGACGAGGTGCTCTTCCAGCTTTGCAGCAACGTCGACCCCCGGCGCGACATCGTCACCGCCGACGGCCCGCTCGATATCCTCGATCACGCCGCCCCCGTCTGCGGCGCCGGTAGCAAGCTCGGCATCGATGCGACAAAGAAGATCCCCGGCGAGGGACAGGTCCGCGCGTGGCCCGACGAACTGGAGATGCCAGCCGAAATCAGAGAGCTCGTTACACGGCGTTGGGCAGATTACGGCTTGCCCTAGTCCCCACTCCACGCACCATTCTCACTCGCCGAACCAGCTCACCACAGGCAGCCTATGGGCTCTTTCGCGCGGCGCTTCGCACCACATCCAACGCCCGCGTCGCATCCACGTTCCCCGGCCAGATCTCCAGCGAGTGCCGGAAATGCGCCTCGGCATCGGACAGGTCGCCTAGCCGAGCTGCAATCGCCCCCAGGAAGTTGTGCGTCTTCGCGATCTCCGCATCACACGCCTGCCGATCGCGAACGAGCTCGAAGTCGTACCGCGACATCTCCTCCGGGCGCAGAGGCCGCGCCAATTGGGCTTCCAGCGCGCGCAGCGTCTCCGCATCCCCCTTCCACTCCTCCATCGTTCGCCGCAGCATGTGCTTGTAAGGCAACGTGACATCGAGTTGAGCGGCCAGCGTCTCCTCAAACGCCGTCCGCGCCGCCGGATAGTCTTCCCTAGCCCTGTGCAGAAGCCCCAGCTTGCGGTACACTAGGTCTTGCCGCATGTCGAAGCCGATGGCCTGCCGGTAGTGCCCGATCGCCCCAACCACATCCCCCCGAGCCTCGTGCAGTTCACCAAGGTTGTAGTGGATGATGCCCGTCCTCGCGTGCTCGCCGGCCGCCGCCAACGTCTCCGTCAGGATCTCCACGCCGCGTGACGTGTCACCGAGCTTGTTGCACGCAATCGCCAGATTCACCGCGACACCCAGGTTCTCCGGCTGGAGCTTCCGCGCATACTCGTACTGCGCGATCGCCGACCGGTACTTGCCACGGCTCAGCAGATCGTCTCCGTAGCTCTTGTAATCACGTGTCTCCACCGCGATCCCTGGTCGCGACAGCGCCTGCAACCACCGCGGATTGATGATCGAGATCACTCCAAATGTCATCAGTCCCACCCAACAGAGCACCAGGGCCCAAGTTAGGAGCACCTGGTTCTGCGAGGTCGCCTCGATCGACTGTCTTCTCATGGGCCACCCACCCGGTTGTTAGCTGTTGTGCAGCACAAGCAGCACGCTCTTGCCCGAACGCCTCAACCGGTTGTAGAGCGCACAGGCCTCATCGTTCTTCAGAATAAAGACCTGCGTGCCGCGCTTCGTGTATGGGTTATAGAGGAACTGCATCTCCGTCGGCTGCGGGAATCCGCGTCCCCCAATACCACGCGTCCCGCTGGTCACAACCACGATGTCCACGGCCTGCCGCAACAGGAATCGCCGGTCACGCGGCGAGAAGTACTCCTTCTTGTCCACGGGCCAGAATGTCCCGTTCGGAAAGACAAGCACGTCGACGAGCGGAATCGGAATCCCCTTGTACACAGTCAGACCCCGCTGCGTGTACACGATGCCGTCCGCGTGGTGACGCGCAAACAGCATCGCTTGCGTCACCACCGCCACAACGAATACCGTCAACACCGCGTACCGGACCCAGCGAAACTGCGTCACGTGCAGCAGTACGAACGCCGCCACAAACCCGCACCCCGTCAGCGCAATCGCAATGTGCCAGTAGCGGACGTGGTTGAACAACGATCCCGACACCATCAGCAGGAATCCCAGAACGCCCAGCAACAGCAGCACGCTCGACGGCCGTCGCCAGTAGTCGCGCAGCCGTCGATGCCGGATCGGGCTCCAATCCGCTAGCAGGGCACCGCAGCGGTTCTCACCGAGGTAGACAACAACCATCCCGACGAGCGTCCCCCACACATCCTTCGCCACGTCGCCCATCTCGAAGACGCGGCTGCTCATCCGCAACTGAAACGCCTCGTCCAGCGACGAGAATGAGGCCGCCGTGAGAAACGTGATCAGCAGAATCCTGGCCAGCGCTACACCCCGCGGGGCCAGGTCGCGATACACCATGAACGCAAACAGCGCGTACGCCAGGTAGTGCCAGTTCTGCTGCAGATCGTAGAATCGATGGTCAAAGTAGTAATCGTTGACGTGTTGCCCAACGGCGATCATCACCACGCCCAGCAGACCCGCCGCCAGACGCCGGCGCGTCAGTTGTGCACGAAACCGAAACAGCAGCCACACCACGACCACCAGCGCCGCCGCCGGTGCCGCCGGGACGTGCACCGACCCCACATCGAAGCCGAATCGCGAGCACTTGCCAATCGCTTCCTGCAGGAACCGCCGCAACATGACAAAGGGGGTGGCCACCAGCAGCATGCTGTACATGACAACATGCAGACGCGGTGAATGGACCCAGGCATTACGCCTGCGCGATGTGTCGGCTTCCGTGGCGGACATTTTGTTCTACAGATATGACCCCCGGCGCAGATCCGCCGGACCACGTGTCAAATGAGCCGACCCTCATCATATCGTCCCTCCCGGCTCGGACCAAGCGATGTGCCACCCGCCCACAACAGCTCACCAAAGCTCTGTCCCCCATGCCCAAATCCCGTATGCTATCGGACGACGATGAACATCCTGGCACTCGAGCCCTACTTCGGCGGCAGCCACAAAGCCTTCCTCAAAGGTTGGACCACACACAGCCGGCACGCCTGGACGATCCTCGACCTCCCTCCGCGCAAGTGGAAGTGGCGGATGCGACACGCCGCCATCACCTACGCCGAGCAGGTCGAAGCCGCGTTCGTGGGCGGTCAGCGCTGGGACCTCCTCTTCTGCTCCGACATGCTCAATCTCGCCGAGTTCCTCGGACTGGCACCACGTTGGATCAGAGACCTGCCCAGCGTGGTGTACTTCCACGAGAACCAGCTCACATACCCGTTCCGCTTCATGGGCGAGCGCGACTTTCACTTCGGATTCACCAATCTCACAACGGCACTGGCAGCCACCGAGGTCTGGTTTAACTCCGCCTTCCATCGCGATAACTTCCTCGGCGCTCTGCACGACGCCCTCAAGCGCATGCCCGACTACCAGCCCCTGCCCGCCACCTCGCAGATCCGAGCCAAATCGCGCATCCACCCACCCGGCATCGAGCCGCTCCCCCCGCGCGGCCCCCGAAAGTCCGGCCCGCTACGAATCACCTGGGCCGCACGCTGGGAACACGACAAAAACCCCGACGCCTTCTTCGCCGCGCTCAAAATCCTCAAAAAACGAGGCGTGGTGTTCCGCATCAACGTCGTGGGCGAGCAATTCAAGGACGCCCCGCCGATCTTCGAGACCGCCCACAAGACATTCCACGCCGAGATCGACCGCTGGGGCTATCAGCCGACGCGGGCTGAATACGCCGCGGCCTTGCGCGAGGCTGACGTCTTCGTCTCCACGGCCGATCATGAGTTCTTCGGAATCAGCACGGTCGAGGCCCTCGCCGTCGGCTGCTACCCCCTGCTCCCTCGCCGCCTCGCCTACCCCGAGTTGCTCGATCTCGACCACACACCGGAGAGCCAGGAATTCTTCTACGACGGCGGCTCCGCCGAGCTCGCCACCCGCCTGGCCGAATTGGCCGAGCTCATCGAAGTCGACGGCGTATGGCAGGGAGACCCCCACCGAGGCATCCGCTTCGCCAGTCGGTATCTCTGGACGCGCCGCGCGCCTGAGATGGACGCCGCCGCGGAGTCCCTCTGCACCGGAACCTGAATCGCCACCCGCCCGCCGACACCTGGACAACGCCCGTGGCCCACGTCCCCGATCAGCCCCCCTTCCTGCGTGCCCGCGGCCGTTTCTCGTCCACGTCAATCGCATGGACGACCGCGTGATCGTCGGCGTACCGCTCCCGCAGAACGGGTAAGACCTCCGTGAGCGCCACTGTCTCCACCGGCTGCAAGGTCGGCGTGACCGCCTCAGGGTCCGCCAGCCATGCCGTCCACTTTGGAAGCGGCACGCGGATGTCGCTTCCCACCGCACTCAAGCGGACGGACGCCTCCTCCACCGGCGGCTGCGGGTTGACGGAGAGATACACCTGCTCATCCCGGTGGACCATCCACCAAAAGGGGTTCTTCCGGTTCGCGACCACCCAGGCATCCACATACGCGCGGGCGAACCGTGGTCGCTCAGACCACGCCTCGTAGCACGCCCAGTGCATGGGCGCATCGCAATAGCGCGCCAGCGGGTCGTCAGCGGGGAGGAACTGCCCCGACGTACGGAAGTAGGCCCCCGTCGGATCAATGCCCTTCTCACACAGGGCACAGGTCAGGTCCGGTAATAAAGTGGCCATGTGTACCCATCCCGAATAGCAGACCGACCGACACCGCTACCAGCAAGCCTGCGCCGGCGGCGGCGATCACCTCACCCCCGCATTATAACCACCTTGGGAAGCTGTGAGCGGGCCCACCCCGCGCAGCCCGCGCATAAAAAAAAGAGGGCACCGAGTGCCATGCGGCAGTCCCGGTGCTCTCCGGAGGGGAAAGAAGCACTGGAAGTGTAGGCGATGCAAGGCCCATGTCAAGCTAATTTTATCGGCCCATGAATTTTCGCCGGGCAAAACACCTAACCCCTCGGCGACGATGAAACCATAAGTGTTTTATAAAAATACACTTATGGATACCTGTCGCGCGGCCACCCGTCGCCCACAGGGCCCCCTGGACCACATCCGAAGGCCCCAAGACCCGCGGCGGACACGCCCTCCAAGGAACCGAAAGACCCATTCAACCTAGACAGGAGTGTTATCTTGGTGCCCCCTGGACCGGGATATGCCAGCCCTCCCGGAAGATCCCCGAGCGCTCCATAACTTCCGATAACTAACCATCGCCGCTTTGTGATCATCCCCGCAACCGCCGCCCACGGCACCACCCCGAGGAGCTTCTGACAGCGCCCAAACCTCGTGAGCAGCGCGGCAGTCGGGTACCATCACACCATGACCCGCCATGACCCAATGCTACGGATACAAGCCAGTCTTTGGCGACATACCGCCCTGCTCCTCCTCACCGCCGCCGTCGCCATCCCTGGATGCACCCGGGCTCCCTCCCAAGCGCCGCAGCCCAAAGACACGTCAACACTCGGTCCACGACAAACCCTGCAACAGCTCACCCAACTCCGAGCCGAACACCGCTACCGCGACATGCCACCCCTGATCCTGCCGCGGCGAGGAAACGAAGTCATCGATCTCCTTCTGGCCGTGGACGGCTTCCTGGCTGCCAACCAGAACCTCTGTGACTGGGTCTGCGAACAGGTCGGCGTCGGCCTGTCACAGGATCTCAGCCAGGCCTATGTCGCCGACCGCCTCGATCTATACGTCGGCTACGATCTCGGCGTCTTCGCCGGGGCCGCCGAACTGCTCGACGAGATGATCAACGGGGACGAGGCCGTCGTCTCCTACCTCGTGAATGGTGAGCCCCCTGCCCGAACCGTCCACCTTCGGCGAATTCACAACACATGGCGCTACGACCCCGGCCGGGAGCACGCCAGCGAACTCGCGGACGCTTTCCGCGATATGACCCGCGGCCTCGAGCTCGTGCTTGCCGAGCTCGAGAGCGGACACCTCTCACCGGGTCAACTGCACGAAAACCCCCAGCAGCTGAAGGAAAAGGTCTTCGCCCGGCTACGCCGCGGCGTCGGCATGCTCACCAGGGCGCGGGCCAGCGCCAACGATCAGACTGCGGATCGCTGATTCCACCGGCTTTGTTGGGCTCGGACCAGCCCCCCGTTCTCAGCGGACCGCTACCGCGCGTGCTCCGGCCGGCGATGAACGATGTGCCCCTTCTTGATGACCGTGCGGACCCGCGGGCGACCCGGCGTGTAGAACCACTCCTCCAGCGACCCGACCCCCAACACCACCAGGTCCGCATCAAAACCCATCTCGATCGCCCCCACGCGCTGCTCCACGCCCAGCGCCGCAGCCGCATTCGCCGTGCACGCCGCCACGACCTCGCTGGGCAACATCCGCAACTGGCAGCACGCGATGTGCATGATCGCCGGCAACGATTCGATCATGCACGACCCCGGGTTATGATCCGTCGCCAACGCCACTGGCAGACCCGCCTCGATCAGCCGCCGTGCATCGCAGTGCGGTATGCCCAGGAAGAAGGACGTCCCCGGCAGCACGACCGCGATCGTCCCCGCCCCCTTCAACGCCGCGATACCCGCCTCGTCAATCTTCTCCAGGTGATCCGCCGACACCGCGCGGAGCGCGCCCGCCAGAACCGACGCCCCAATGGGCGCCAACTCGTCAGCGTGCAGCTTCGGGCGCAGCCCCACCGACACCGCCCGCGACAACACGCGCCGCGCCTGCTCCACACTGAACGCCCCACGATCGCAGAACACGTCACAGAAGCGGGCCAATCCGCGCCGGACGATCTCCCGCAAAAACGCCTCGCTTGCGATCGTGTCGATATACTCGTCCGCCCGCCCCTCGAATTCCGCCGGCAACGCGTGCGCACCCAGGTACGTCGCGTCGAGATCCACAGGCTGTTGCCGGTTCAAGTCCCGGATCGCCTCGAGCTGCTTGAGCTCATCCTCCGGCGTCAAGCCATATCCGCTCTTGCACTCGACGCGCGTCACCCCCATCTCCAGCATCCGCTGCAAACGCGGCAGGTTCTCGGCCACGAGCTCCTCCACGCTCGCCGCCTGCACCGCCTCCGTCGTCACGCGGATGCCACCACCCGCCTCCATGATCGACAGGTACGATTCACCCGCCACGCGCCGCACAAACTCATCGCTGCGATCGCCGACGAATGGAATGTGCGTGTGTGGGTCAATAAGCCCGGGAATCACGCACCCGCCGTTGGCTGACAGCGTCGTAGTCCCCTCGTCGAGCGGCGCCTCGCTCGCCGGCCCAAACCACGCGATGCGTCCATCGCGCACTAGCAGAGCCGCGTTGTGAACCTGCGTCACCTCGCGCATGCGCGCCCCGGCCAGCGGCCCGGGAGGTACAACCACGAGCGTTCCAATGCGGCTGATCAGCAGGGACGTCGTCCCGGCCCCTTCCGTACCCATCACACCGCTCCTTTCAGGGCCGACCCGTAGCGACCGATAACTTACAGTCTACACTTCGCGCGGCGCCTTGTCGCACCAGCCCTGCCAGACAATAATACCCGCGCATGCGATTCTGCATGCCGGGTTGGTCGAGCAAAGGAGAGCCACATGCGCGTCAGGAAGACCCCGCGTTCAATCCGCACCTGTGTCACAACGACTTCGTTCATCGCCATCGCCGTCGCCATCACCGGCTGCACGTTTCAAGTGCTGCCCGATGACAGCGGCCACACGGCACCCCCCGTCCCCGTGACCACCATCACCGTCAAGGCCGTCAACGAAACCGATCGACCTCTCGATCCGCAACTCTTCGTCGGCCCCATCGCCGACGGCGTCGAGAACCTGTTCGTCGTCGACAACAAGCGAACAGACTTCGGCGTGGGCGGCGTTGGCATCCTGCTGCCCGGCGATACAGTCTCGTTCGCCGTCGCCTGCGACGACCAGGTATTCATCGCCACCCAGGGCGGCATCTTCGGCGAAGACCTCACCACGCCCGATGGCAAGGGCCGCCAGTACGTCCTCGAGGAGGAGGTCAACGTCGACTGCGGCGACCAGGTGACCTTCAGCTACGCCAACGACGGCAACGTGCTGCAAACACGTTTCTCCGTCCGCCTGCGCAACAACTGATCGGCTCGGCCGGAATCGCGCCGCGCCACCGTCCGGTACCGGGCATGGCGAACATCGGCCTGTGCGCTGTGGCGTGTCTACGAAATCGCCGAGCCGGGCGGCAATGCGCGCTCGGTCGTCAGAATCACAACCTGCTCGTGGTCGTCGGTCGACCCCGCCAGCAACATCCCCTGGCTCTCCAGCCCGCGCATCATCCGCGGGGCGAGATTCACGACCACGACGATCTGCTTCCCGACGAGCGCCTCCGGCTCGTAGTAGCCGCGCAAGCCGGCGATGATCTGCCGCTTCTCGGAACCCAGGTCCACCTGCAAGACAATCAGCTTGTCCGCCTTCGGATGGGCTTCCGCCTCGACAACGGTCCCCACGCGCATCTTGAGCTTCAGAAAATCGTCAAACTCGATGACCTCGGGTGCTTCCGACATCGCCTATTCTCCTGCCTCGGTCCTCAGCCACGGCCAAGAAACCGCTCGCGCATGAATTCGAAATACTCGCGCTCGACCGTGTCGAGATCCTCGCTGATGAAGCTGCGAAACAGCGCTTCGCCAAAGCTGAATCGCTTGCGATCCGACCAGATGTGCGCCGCCCGCGCATACTGCGCGATGTCCACTTCGTCGAGCTGGCTCAGCAGCCGCTCAAACGCGGTCGCGTACTTGCCGTCCGCCCCCTCCCTCAGAAACAGGATGAGTGACCACACCTGCGCGTAGTACGTGACCACCGAGCGATTGCTTCCCTCGATCACCTCGCCCGGATGCGTCTCGAGCAGTCGCCGCAGCGAGTGCAGCCGATTGCTCACCAGCGCCGCCGTCACATCGTTCCGCCGCCGCGGGTTGTATTCCGCCTCGAACGCCTTCAGCCCATGCATCCCCCAACGCTGCCCCTCGCACGTGACCGCCAGCCCCTCGTTCAGCCACGACGGGATCTGCGAGTTCACATAGTGGTACACGTACTGGTGAAACCCCTCGTGCGCGAACAGCGGAAACGTGATCTGGTGCGCCACGTACTCGATGACCGAAACGCCCCGCTCCGAGTACCCGCCGTTACGCACCTTCAGAAACAGCTTCGACCGCGAGCCGGTGAAACGCCGCGTGAAACGCTCCCACTGACCACGCGTCGCGAACAGGTACACCTTCATCCGCTCATCGACCTGCCGCGTCGACGGGAGCAGCTGCTGGTAATTCTCGTACGCCGCCTCGACGAAGCCGGGTAGTGCACCCAGCAGCACCTCATCCCGCAGCGTCGTGTAGATGTCGTAGTGCGCCGTGCTGATCTTCCGGCCCTGCGCGCGGCCGTACGACCACGACGCCGTCGTGTAGGACACCGGCGCCCGGCGCCCGCGCTGCGTCGCGCAGCCACTCAGCACAACCAGCCCAATCGCCGCGACCACCGCCACCAGCCCCCGCCAGCGGCCACCAGCCGCCGCATCCTCGTTTTGTCCGGCGAAACGCATCTCAGGCCATCTCCACGCGGCCGCTACCACGCCGTACGCGACCAATCACCACGGCCTGTTCACCGGCCCGATTCAGTCGGCGAACCACGACGGCGGCCGACTTCGGCCGCACAGCCAGCACGTACCCGATGCCCATGTTGAACACCCGGTACATTTCTTCTTCGGACACACCGAGGTGCTCCAGCAACCCGAAAATCGGCTTCACCGACCACGACCCCCGCCGAAGCACTGCGTCGCAATCGTCCGGCAGCATCCGCGGAATATTGCCCGGCAAACCGCCACCCGTGATGTGCGCCATCCCCGTGATCATCACCCGCTGGCGATAATGATGCAGCGCATCCAGCACGGCCCGCACGTAGATCCGTGTCGGCCGCAACAGGGCGTCAATCAGCGGCTCACCCAACGCCCGCACCGGCTTCAGCAACGGCAGGCCCTCATCCTTCAAGAGCAGCCCCCGCGCCAGCGCGTAACCGTTGGAGTGCAGCCCGCTCGACAGCAATCCGATGAGCTGATCCCCCGGCCGAACGTGCTCGCCGCTGATCAGCCGCCCGCGCTCGGCCACACCCACGGAGAAGCCCGCCAGGTCGAAGTGCCGCTTTCGATACAAGTCCGGCATCTCGGCCGTCTCGCCCCCCAGCAGCGCGCAGCCCGCCTGCTCACAGCCCGCCACAACCCCGGACAGGATCTGCGCGACGGTGTCCGGCTTGAGCTTGTGCGTCGCGATGTAGTCGAGGAAGAAAAGCGGCTCGGCCCCGCAGCAGAGCAGATCGTTCACGTTCATCGCCACGAGGTCGATGCCGATCGTGTCATAGCGCGCCGCCTGAACCGCCAGCAGCAGCTTGCTCCCCACCCCGTCCGTGCACGCCACGAGCACCGGGTCCCGGTAGTTCCGCGCGAACAGACGCTCGTCATAATCCAGCCGAAACAGACCCGCAAACGCCCCATGGCTTGCCAACACGCGCGGCCCGTAGGTCCGCCGCACCGCCGGCCCGATCCGATCCACCAACGCGTCGGCCGCGTCGAGGTCGACACCCGCATCGCGGTACGTGCAACGCGGCTTCCGTTTCTTCCGCCTGGATCGATTCACAGTTGCCCTCTTATCCGAAAACCACGTCCATCGCCACCACAGGACGCTCAGCCGCTTCCTGGCACGCACTCCCAACTGGTCAAACACCACACCGAACACTATCATCGCCCCGAGAAACCTCTGTCAGCAAGGGCGCATCGGCGACGATCATGAGCAACAAAGCCATCTACAAACGTGTCATCCTCAAAATCAGCGGCGAAGGGCTCTGCCCGCCCGGCGGGTTCGGCGTCCATCGCGAACCCATCGATCGCATCGTCGCCGAGCTCGCACCCGTCCTCGATCTCAACGTCCAGTTGGGGATCGTGGTCGGCGGCGGCAACTTCCTCCGCGGTGCCCAATTCGCCGACGAACTCGGCGTGCCGGCCGCCACCGCCGACTACATGGGCATGCTCGGCACCGTGCTCAACGCCCTGGCGCTCCGGGAACGGCTGGAGGCCAGCGGACGGCCGACACGCATTCAGAGCGCCCTGGCCATCGCCCGCGTCGGCGAGCCGTTCGACCGCCAGCGATGCCTGCGCCACTTCGACAAGGGTCGCGTCGTCATCCTCGCCGCCGGCACCGGCAACCCGCACGTCACGACCGATTCCTGCGCCGCCATGCGGGCTGTCGAGCTCCAGGCCGAGGCCGTCCTGAAGGCCACCAAGGTCGATGGCGTCTACGACGACGACCCCGCCCGCAACAGCAACGCCCGGCTGTACACGACCGTCACCTACGACGAGGTCATCGATCGACGGCTGCGTGTCATGGACATCGGCGCCACCGACATCTGCCAGCAACACCAGATGCCCATCATCGTCTTTAACCTCTTCAAAGCCGATACGCTGCGACGCGTCATCCTCGGCGAACCCCTCGGCACCCGCGTGGTCAACGCTACATGACCGCCCCCGCGCCGAAAACGCGAGCCGGACTCACCGACCCGCACCAGTGGCGATTGTGGCTATCCGGCCTGATCGGCAGCCGATACGACGGCCTGCACCACTTCCACGTGGTCCAGCCCGGCGTTCTCATGCGCTGCGGACAGCCCCACACCCGCGACCTGGACCACATCCGAACTCAGCACGGACTGCGCACCGTCGTCTGTGCTCGCGGTGGAACACGACACCCGCTCCGTGGACGCTGGTTCCGCAAGGAACGCGCCTATTGCCAGCGGGCCGGGATCCGCCTCGAGCACATGCCCTTTTCCGACGCCGCCGTGCCGCCCGCCGATGTCTTCAACCGTTTCCTCGACATCGTTCGCCAGCCCGCGAACCACCCCGTGCTTCTACACTGCGAACAGGGCTTCCACCGAACCGGCATCCTCTGTGCCGCCTATCGCATCCGCGTCGATCAGTGGCCCATCGACAAGGTGGTCGACGAGATGCGCTCGTACGGTTTCGATATCGACCGGCCCAAGCGCCGCCCGCTGCTCAATGCCCTGCTGCGCTGGGCCGAAACATCCGCTGGATAGCACCAGGACCATCACCGCCAACCGAGCCACGCCCATGCTCTACGACATTTCACCCCCGATCAGCCCCGCGCTCGACGTCTGGCCCACCGATGTTCCGCTCACACGCGAGGTCCAGGCAGACATGCACGCCGGCGACGGCGTCACACTCTCGTCCATCCGCGCCACCGTCCATCTCGGTGCCCATGCGGACGCGCCGAGCCACTACGACCCCACCGGAATCTCGATCGAACAATGCGACCTGGAAAACTACCTCGGCCTATGCCAGGTCATCCGCACGAATGTCCCCCGCCGGACAGCCATCACGCCGAGCATGCTCGGCGAGCCGCTGCGCGCGCCCCGCGTCCTGCTCGCCACCGGCACATACTCCGATCCGACGGCCTTCAACGACGATTTCGCCGCCCTCTCCGTCGAGCTGCTCGACCACCTGCACACCGGCAGCGTCCGGCTCATCGGCATCGACACACCAAGCGTCGACCTCTTCACCGATACGAACCTCCCCGTTCACAGACAGGCGGCGCAGCACAACATCCTCCTCCTCGAAGGACTGTCGCTGCAGAACGTGCCGGCCGGCATCTACGAACTGATCGCGCTCCCCCTGCGATTGGTCGGCTTTGACGCCAGCCCCGTGCGGGCCGTCTTGCGAGCGCAGGACAGCGCCTGAGCCCCCTCGCACTACGTCCCACCCGGCGAAACCTCGGCATGCATGTTTGTCGGGCCGCGACCCCCACCAAGCTGCGGGCTCGAACGGATCGCGGCCGTCACAAACGCCTTGGCGCCCTGTATCGCCGACGTCAGCTCCTCCCCCCTCGCCACCCGGGCCGTGATCGCCGCCGACAGGACGCATCCCGTGCCGTGCGTATGCTGGCTGTCGATACGCTCCGACGCGAAGCGGTGCAGATCGCCATCGGACCACAACACGTCCACCGTGCGGCCCTCCAGCCGCCCACCCTTCACGAGCACGTGCGGCACACCGCGCAGCGCGATCGCGGCCGCCGCCCGCTCCATCCCTTCCAGGTCCACGACCTCCATCTCCGCCAGCGCCGCCGCCTCCGGCATATTCGGCGTCACAAGGAACGCGTGCGGCAGGAGCTTCCGCATCAAGACGTCCGCGGCATCGGGATCGATGAGCGCATCGCCGTGCTTGCTGACCATCACCGGGTCCACCACCAGCGGGAACCCGAACGACGACGCCCGTTTGGACAGCGCCTCAATCACCGCCGCACTACCCAGCGCGCCGGTCTTCGCCACCACCGGCGGAATGTCCGCCAGCACCGCATCGAGCTGGGCCAGGACAAACCGCGGCTGCAGGACGTCCACCGCCGTCACGGCACGCGTGTTCTGCACCGTGAGCAGCGTTACCACGCTCATCCCGTACACGCCGTGCTGATGAAACGTCTTCAGATCCGCCTGTATCCCGGCCCCGCCGGACGGATCGGAGCCCGCAATCGTAAGTGCCACCGACGTCATCCTGGAATCTCCAGCGGAGCGGAAAAGAAGCGCACTTCTTCAGCGCTCGTACGTCCCGACCAACTCCGCCTCGGCCAGAACATGCGCCTCCATCGCCGCCAACAACTCCCCCTTCGTTAAGCCCGCTCCCACCGGCAACGCCGCGTCCAACGCATACAGCGTGAAATGATAATGGTGCACACCGTGGCCCGGCGGCGGCATCGGCCCACCATACCCCACGCGCGGCCACGAGTTCACACCTTGCCGCGCCCCGGCCGGATCGCCCAGCATCTCCGCCTTGGGCACGCCCTCCGCCAGCCCCGTCGTCCCGGCCGGGATCTTGTACATCACCCAGTGCACCCACGGCTCACGCCCCGGCGCGTCCGGGTCATCCACGATCAACGCCAGCTCCACCGCCTCGGCCGGCACGCCGGACCACGTCAGCGGCGGGGAAACATCCGCACCTTCGCCCGTGTACTTCGTGGGTATTGTGTCCCCCGGCTCGATCACTTCGCTGACAATCGTCATGCCCATGGCTGCGTCTCCTGATCGTTGAGCCTCGCCGCTGGGCGGCTGCGCTGAACTCGGCGGCGACGACCGCGTGCAGCCGAACCCGCCCATCCCCACAAACGCCAGCGCCAAAACCGTGATGGACGTGATCCTGCCACCAAACATGCCCGCACCCTCGCTGTGTGACAGCCCCGGCAACATGGTATCCTACCGTATCGAGCACCGCCAAACACCGCTCGTACGCGGCACAACCGGAGCTACCAGCCATGCACGCCATGGTCCTCAACGAGATCGCCCCCATCGAAACGGAGCCGCTGCAGTGGACGGAGCGCCAGCCCCCCACACCCGGCCCCGGAGAGGTCCGCCTCAAGGTCCACTGCTGCGCCATCTGCCGTACCGACCTGCACGTCGTCGAGGGCGATCTGCCCCAGCACACGCTCCCGATCATCCCCGGACACCAGATCGTCGGCACGGTCGATCAACTCGGCCCCGACTGCCAGGCTGTGCAGATCGGCCAACGCGTCGGCGTCGCCTGGCTGCGACACACCTGCGGACACTGCCAGTTCTGCCGCTCCGGCCGCGAGAACCTCTGCGAACTCGCCCGGTTCACCGGGTACCACGAGGATGGCGGCTACGCCGAGTACGCCCTCGTCCCCGAAGACTTCGCCTACACCCTCCCCGCGGCCTTCAACGACACCGAGGCCACGCCCCTCCTGTGCGCCGGCATCATCGGCTACCGCGCGCTGAAACGCTGCAACCTCGAAAACGGAAGCCGGCTCGCCCTCTATGGCTTCGGGTCATCAGCCCACGTCGTGCTGCAAATCGCTCTGCACCGTGGGTGCGAAGTGTACGTCGTCAGCCGCACCGAAAAGCACCAGGAACTGGCGCGCGACATGGGCGCCAAGTGGGTCGGCGGCAACGCCGCCCAGATGCCGGTCCGGGCCCACAGCGCGATCATGTTCGCCCCCGCCGGCCGGCTCGTCCCCGTGGCGCTCGAACAGCTCGAAAAAGGCGGCACCCTCGCTCTCGCGGGGATCTATATGTCCGCCGTCCCCTCGCTTGACTACGAGCAGCATCTCTTCTATGAGCGCAACATCCACTCGGTGACTGCGAACACCCGCGCCGACGCGCGCGAACTGCTGGCCGAAGCCGCCGAAATCCCCATTCGTCCGCGCGTCACCCTCTACGACCTGCCGGACGCCAATCGCGCGCTCCGGGATCTCAAGGCCGACCGCATCAACGGCACCGGCGTGCTCACCGTCCGATAGTCCCGCGCCCGCTCGGCTACTTCGGGGACTCGATCAGACCCAGAACCTCGTCCTCTTCGGGAAACCGCCCCGTCTCGTGCTTGCTGTAGATCAGCTTCCCATCCACCTTCACATCAAAGATGCCGCCGTTCCCTCCGATCAACTCCGGCTCGACGTCATGAACGTCCTTGATCGCGTCCGCCAGACTGGCGGCTCGTGGATAGTAGTTTCACTGCTGGCAATACGTGATGCTGATCTTCATCCTGACACCCTCCAACGGGCCTCCCCCTGGCCATCCTCCGAACACGTTTCGAGGGATGATAGGCGCCTCCCACAGGGTCGGCAACCAGCCCCGCCACCACATCCTGGTTGGCACACGCCACCTGCGCGGGTAAGCTGCTTCTGTGTGGATGGTGCCTGGGGTGGTCACCACAAGGAGTGCAACGATGCGCAGCCTTCTCCGAACCTTTGCGACGGGACTCGTGGCATTCTCGGCGGTCGCGGCCTTGGCACAGGACCAGGCCAAGATCGGCGAAACAGCCCCCGACATCGAAGCCACCAGCTTCGACAACTACGAGGGCAAGCCATCGCTCGACAAGTTCAAAGACCAGATCGTCGTGCTGTTCTTCTTCCGGACGTCCGACAGCACCTCCATGGACGAGGCCGTCCCCATCCTCAACAAGGTCCACGACGCCTTCAACAAGAGTGGCGTCGTCATCATCGGCCTGACCGATGAGAAGAAGACCAAGGCCGAGAGCATCATCAAAGGCAAAGAAATCAAGTTCATCATCGGCTACGAGTCCAAGAGCGGGGAGAAATACAACGTCCCGGCCCCACCTCGTATCTACCTGATCGATACGAGCCGGAAACTCGTCAACCACTTCCACCCGCTCGAAGACCTCGAACAGAAAATCCGCGACCAGATCCGAAAGACCCCGCCCGCCGGCTCCGACCCCGCAACCCTCAAAAAACGTCTCCGCCAGGCCCAGACAGCCTTCCGCAACGAGGAGTATGGCAAGGCCTACACCCTCGCCCAGGACGTCAAGAAACTCGCCGATGAGGAGAGCGATATCGGCAAGAGCGTCAAGGAGCTGATCGACAACATCGAGGAAGGCGCCAAGAACTGGCTTGAAGAGGCCAAGCAGGCTGCCAAGGCTGAAGACTACGCGAAGGCCTGCCGCATCCTCGCCGAGCTCAGCGTGCGCTTCGCGGGGCACGACATCGGCGGCGAGGCCGACACCGAAATCGGCCGGCTGATGGGCAATCGCGATCTGAAGCCCAGAATCCGCACGGCGGTCGACAACGCCAAGGGCCAGTTGCTCAACGACCAGGCCGCGGACCACGAGGCCAGCAAGCGCTATCTCGAAGCCATCAACCTCTACCGCGAGGTCACCGAGGAATACGCCGATACCGATGCCGGAAAGGCCGCCGAAGAAGCCATCGAGCGCATCAAGGAAGACGCCATCGCGCAGCAGACGATCAAGAAGCTGCGTGCCGAGGAGGAAGCCGATCGCTGGCTCGACATCGCCGATCGGTACGCCAAGGTGGAGATGGTCGACAAGGCCCGCGAGTACTACCAGCGCGTCATCGAGGCGCACCCCGCAACCGACGCCGCGAAGACGGCCAGAACACGCGTCGAAACCCTGCCAGAATACGTCCCCGAAGAAGACGAGGACCGCGACGAGGAGGAAGTGGCCGACGAGGACGACAAAGCCTCCGGAACCTAACCTCGTCCCGCCAAGCTTCGCGGTTCATCATCAACGCCCCCTTCGACCGTGCCGGGCAGCGCCGCGGCCAGGACCTTACGGTCCACCGCCGCCATCGCGTATCGCCCCAGACGCCCGCGCGAAACCCAGCGCAGCATCTCGCCGCCACCGAGACCCACAGGACCCGGCAACTGGCACCGATAGACGTGAATACGCAGTCGCCGGTGTGAGAACTCGTGGCGGACCGCCGCGAGCCGCTTCCCCACTTCCACCTCCACGCCCAGCATCGCCCGCAGATGCCGACGTAGTGCGTCTCCGTGGTTTTCACCCCGACGAAGCTCCCCACCCGGAAGCGTCCACAGCCCCCCCAGCAGACCCGTCGGCAGACGCCGCACGAGCAAACAGCGATCTTCCTCGCACACCAGCCCCCCGACGGCATCCACACGCGGTACCGGCCGTCGCGCCGAGCGCACCGGGAGACGATCCTGCAACCCGTCCCGCCAAGCCACACACCACCGCCGCAGCGGGCACGCCGCACACGCCGGCCGACGCGCCGTGCACACCCGCGCTCCCAGCTCCATCATGGCCTGGTTGAAATCCCCGGGCGACCTCCGTGCCACCAACAACGCCGCCCGTCGCCAGAGATCGGCCTGCGTCGGCCCCGCGTCAATGCTCGCCTCGATCCCGTACAGCCGCGCCAACACCCGCTTTACGTTGCCGTCCACGGCCGGAGTCGGCTCACCAGAGACAATGCTCGCCATCGCACCCGCGGTGTAGCGGCCGATCCCCGGCAACCGCTGCCACTCGTCCGACGACGAGGGGAAACGCCCACCGCGCTCCCGCACGACGACGCGCGCCGCCTCGTGCAGCCGCCGCGCACGGCCGTAGTACCCCACACCGGCCCAGAGCCGCAGCACGCGATCCAGCGGTGCCGCCGCCAGCGCATCCACCGTCGGCAGCGCATCCACGAAACGCTCGTAGTAGGGCAGCGCCGTCTCGACCCGCGTCTGTTGCAACAGGATCTCGGACACCCACACCCGGTACGGATCACGGGTCGCCCGCCACGGCAACGCCCGCGCCGAACGACGATACCAGCGCAGCAGCGCCCGCCGCATCGCCACCCTCGCCCCGGCGCCGGCGAGCACGCCGGATCCATCAACAGGGCTCACGCGCGATCCCCGCTATCCCCACGCGCCAGCCGGGCAAACACATGCCCACGCTCCCGGTAATCCGGGAATTGGTCCCACGAAGCACAGGCCGGCGACAGCAATACGGCGTCACCCGCCCGCGCCAGCCGCTGACACGCCGCCACCGCCGCCCCCAGATCCCCGAAGAACTCCGCCTCCCCACCGGCTGCCCGTATGCTCGCCGCCAATCCCGTCCCCGTGGTCCCCATGCACGCCGAATACCGCGCTCGCCGCGCCGCTTCCCGCGCCACCGGCTCCAGATCGCTCCCCTTGTCGTATCCGCCCAGAATCACCAGCGTCGGCGACTTCATCGCCCGCAACGCGGTCAGGGCGGCTTCCGGCGTGGTCGATTTCGAGTCGTCGAAGTAGCTCACGCCGTCCCGCTCGACAACTTTCTGCAGCCGGTGCGGCAATGCCTCGAA
>Ga0272441_10001606_pt1 | contig 47923 bp, 35 predicted proteins | sample SSMProp6N_FD_193582 | JGI IMG/M metagenome (GOLD analysis project Ga0272441, IMG submission 193582) | Marine sediment archaeal communities from Little Sippewissett salt marsh, Falmouth, MA, United States - SSM-Prop-6N | ecosystem: Environmental > Aquatic > Marine > Wetlands > Sediment ... | reverse complement strand
CCAATGACGGGGCACCAATACACGTGCCGTTGTCCCAGATGGCATAGCCGTCTTTTCAATCATCTCATAGCCTTCCATTTGCATGGAAACTGGTTTTTCTATCACTCGTTTTGTTACCATAGTGCACCAATAGTGCACTGTGGTATATAAGGATATACCTCGAAAAAAGCAATGCTACGGCTAAACGAAGGGGTTTGAAAAAAGAAGAATATTAGAATGTCACGAGGGAAATAGGCTTAACCGAAAGGCTATGGATCGATCTGTATTTAGAGCAATGAGAAAAAATTTATTGGATTTCTTCAATAAAATTTACATTCTAAATTTACACGGAAATAAAAACATCCAGGAAACTTGTCCTGATGGGTCTCCAGATGACGGTGTTTTTAATATTAAACAGGGAACAACAATTTTCTTTTTCATTAAAAATGGTAAAAATGCATTAAAAGAGAAGACAATTCAATATGCTGATCTTTTTGGAAGGCAAGATTATAAATATAATTTTTTAGAAGAGAATTGTATTAATGATATATCATGGAATTCTTGGAAACCTGAAACTCCAAATTTCCGTTTTAAACCAATAGAAAGGGATTTCAAATCTGAATATGAAATGGGATGGAGCCTTGATGATATTTTTGAAATGAAAAAGAGCGGTTTTAATACAACACACGATAAGTTTGCAATAGCTCTATCTAGATCAGATATTATCAGAAATGTTGAACAACTACTATCTACAGAATCAGAAGATGAGGCAAGAAACATTTTCACATTATGTAAACAAAGTCAATGGACATATGATTGGGCGATGGAGATATTAGAAGAAGAAGACTGGAGAGAATTTGTGACAAAATGTGCTTACCGACCTTTTGATGTAAGATGGACCGTTTATCATCCCTGTGTTTTAAGATGGAGAAGAGAGGATGTTAATGATCATTTATTTTATAATGAAAATATGGCACTTATTTCAAATAAAGATATTGAGTATGGACAATTTCAGCATGTATTTGTTTCTAATATAATAACGGATCATCATACCGTTTCATCAAAAGAGGTTAATTATGTTTTTCCTTTATATTGTTTTAATAAAAAGCATGAAAAAAATGTAAACTATAGTATTAAGTTCATACACTTTATACAATCTGCTTATAACATTACATTAACTACAAAACAAGAAGATGGCTATTGCCAAAATATAAGTGCAGAGGATATTTTTTCATATATTTATGCAATATTAAATCATCCAACGTATCGAACAAAATATTCAAATTTATTAACGGAGGGGTTTCCGAAAATACCATTTACAGAAAAAATTGAAATATTTAAAAAATTAGTAAAATATGGCCGAGAATTAATAGAATTACATTTATTAAAAAATATTGAAATAACTCAATCAGTTCCCGTATTAAAAAATGGTTCGAATATAATTGAAAAAGGATACCCAAAATATGATGAGAAAAATGGTTTTCTATATATTAATAAAAAACAATATTTTGAAAATATTGATTCAGAAACATGGTTTTATTCTGTTGGTAGATACCAAGTATTAAAAAATTGGTTGAAAGAAAGAAAGGGTACTCATCTTGGAATCGATATGTTGAATGAGTTTATTAGAATTCATTGCTCCATAATAGAGACATTGAAAATCACATCTGAAATGGAACAAGAATTCGGCAATTGGCCTATATAAAAATGTTATTCTTATTACACCTAATTTAATAATTTAGGTTCTTCTCCATTTTTCGGTGAATTGATGCCATTTATTCCCCCGGAGGTCTCCATGTCTTCTCGGATTACCGGATGGTTCAACGGATTATAGTGTTTTTGGAACAGTATGAAATCGACTGAAAGGATTAGTGGGGGGCAACCTGCCATTATCGCATATCAAACGAATAACAGCCATCCCGATGGCAGATTGTCCATGTGTTTATTAAAAACAAAATTCCGGGATGGGACCTGTCTCATGCTACGAATATAGCATGGGCTGTTGATGGGACCTCACGGCGAATTGGGGGGTCTCGAACTCAACGAGCGGAGCATTTTGCACATGATCCGCTACTGCGAAACCTACAGCCACAACAGCGACCGCGATTCCCACAGCTATGATTAAACCAGCTGCGTTTGCCATCATTTCACCTCCTTTTCCTTTTTCATTTCTTCAAGGGCTTTTCTATAGCCCTCTTCGAAACCGTCATTCTTCCCCCTGTCGTAGCCTTCGTTGTAGCCCTGCTGATGCCCTTGCGCATGGCCAATCCGTTTTCCTTTCTCAACTCCTTCATTAAGTCCTTTATCATATCCTATCTCAGCACCTCTTTGATATCCCTGATGGTATCCAACTTCTCTTCCTTCGCCATAGCCCTGATTGAATCCTGATCGGAAACCAATCGCCGATCCAGCCAAAGCGCCTACTATGCCGCCACCAAGAGCAGCTCCACCTGTTTCTGGTCTAACCAACGTTACCACCTCTTTCTCGTTCAACTCTAATAATCGGTGATAATACGCAATCAATTACCTTATCGCATTTCTCTCTATCAGACGGATCGATATTAGCCGGTTCTAGTTGGCCCCAACTTATTGCGCATTCTCTCAGAAGATATCGACCAATGGGAGACTCCCGTCCCCTGCCGATCATAAGTCTCAAGAATACAACCAAGGAACCAACATCAACTCGTCCATCTTCTGATACTTGCGCTTGTGCATCTTTGTTGGTGAACAGATCCTTAATGACCTTATCCAAACTGTCTTCGGAATCCTTGATGACCTGATACACCCATTGAAGACAATCAAGAACCCGGTCCTGGGTCTCTTTATCTTTTAGACCTTTCCCCAGTTCTCTGAAGAAGGGTTGCATCTTTGATGGTTCAAATAGGATCTCGAATATCTTCTCTTCAAGCTCCCTGAATGTGTCCCTGGTGTTTGGATCTAATCCTGTACATTCCGAGGCTCTAATAGGCATGTAATATTTCATTCTTGAATCGGGGGAGCGGTATCCACTGGGATTGGGTACTGATGCCAATACGACGTTAAGTGGTCGTGTCTGTAGTAATCTAGCTAGAGCAGACTCACTCTTACCAAGTGCGTAGAGGAGTTCTGTTTTATTCAAGGGCCGCCCTATCACACGGATTGCCATTGCAGAAATAATGAAAGCTTTGAATCGATCTCTATACGGTTCTAGGTCTCCAACCCCAACGCATAGGATTCCACGGGCTGCTCCTACGATATCATCTTGTTCAAACTGACCTTTTACAGCGAGAAGTGGGTCTCTCTTTTTCAACCGGAATCCGAGTGTGCGAGTGTTCCGTTTTTCATCGTGTAACATTATGACAATCTTGGTTTTTTCGCTTATTAATATATATCGGTCGGTTAATAGAAAGTGGGTTCTGATGAAAAAGTGCATTTGCCGGTTTCATCGGTATCCCACTAAATTGGGCTGGGGCCGATGCATCAGGCCCTCGAACTTGTAGCGGGTGAGGCCCTCGTAGACTCCCTCCGGGTCAACTTCGGCGTTCATGTCGAGCGGGGACATGGGACGACGGGGTAATTGAGTTTGGGCTTGATACCAATACAACCCCCAATTTGATGCTCCCCACTTCACGTTTTATGCACATAATGCCGGTTTTTGGCAACTATGAGCATAATTCGGGTAGTAACTGGCAGTCTGCCTTATGTCATTAACACATAATCAGAAACAGCCACAGCGGGATGTGCACAACATTGTCCTTCAAATCAATTGTATTTTTGGTGACAACAACCCCAAACGGTGTTTTCTTCTCAGCCATGAAGGACCGGATGCCTTTCAGATACGCATCCGAGGTATCCTTGCGGTACTTCACCTCGATTGGAACAGGCTTCCTCCTGTACTCGAAGACCATGTCCACCTCCTCCCCTTTTCGGTTGTTCCAGTAGAACAGCGGAGAGTCGTCCCCTGGTAGCAGGCAGTAGCGCAGTCTCCTGGCGTGATCGTGAACTATGGTCTCAACCACCCTGCCAAGTTCTGACGGGTCCCGGAGCAGCTGTTCGTCCAGCTTGGACACCAATACGTTCCTGATGCCCACGTTGTTCACATAGAGCTTTTTTGACTTTTTAATCCTGGACGCCCGGTTCGTTGTGTAGAAGTCGCACCTGGAAACGAGAAACACCGACTCAAGGTATTCCAAAAACTTCGTCACCGTGTCACGCTTGAGTGAAAGCGAATCTGAGAGTTGGGCAACATTCACCCGCTGGGCTGTCCCACCTGATATCACAACAAGAAGGTCCTCCAGCATCTTTGGGGATCGGATCTCGTAGTTTCTGATCAGGTCCTTGTATAAGGTGAGGTTGATGTAATCATACAGTCTCTTGCGGCAAACCGCCAGGTCCGATTCATCTAATAGCTCAGGGTATCCATCCTTGAGAAAATAGTCCTGGAGCCTGAGCTGGATATTCTTCTCACGGGGCGCAAGGGCGGCGAAAGCTGTTTTTACGGCCTTGTGGTAATGGGAAGGGTCGTTTCCATCCATGCTCTTTTTAAACGCCTCACGAAGGTCAAGGCTGATTTTCTCATAATCGAAATCAGGATCGTGGTATCCTATAAAATCTATAAACTTTAAAGACAGCATGATGTTGATGTCGATCCTTCCCACAAGGTGCTTGGCGCTGCCCTTCAACATGCTTGCGCTTGATGAGTCTGATATGATGAACTTGATTGGGTACTTCAGGTCGTACCATCCCTTCAGGACCTTGCTCCAGTCCTCCAGGCTGCATATCTCGTCCAGAAAAACGTAGATCTTCGAAGAGAGAGCCTCGATGGGTTCTTTAAGCACCATATCCGCATAAGCTTCCAAAACATCGTTGATCGGCCTATGTGCAACCGTGGTCAGGTAGGGGTAGTCGAAGGAGACGAACAGGATACGCAGGGGATCGACCTCCCCCTCCTCGATGAGATTCTCAATGAATTGGTACATCAGGGTGGTCTTCCCCACCTGCCGGGGCCCTGTTATTCCCATTATCTTGATATCATCAAGGTTCTCTTTTAGAGAATAGAAGTCCCGTCTGTGAAATTCTTTGATATGTGGCTCAGGCACCTTTGCAGCGTTCCACCATTGGTTTTGGTTGTGTAGACTTCGAAGTATTTCTGACTCCGCTTCCGAATCATTCATGCACATTATAAAGGGCATGTTGGCATATATACATTACCATTATAGTGGGCATATCGTGCGGCTATCTTAAAGTGTAACTTCCCGTGGGCGAGGTCCGACCTTTCCCGCAGCCTTACAGCAGGTCCGCGAACTCCTCGGCCAGCTCCGGGTACTTCTGCTGGACCGCCTTGAGGATGTCCAGGGTGGTCACCCGTTCCAAGTTGACCTCAGAAAGCAGTCCTATGAGCTTGTTGAACATGTCATCCGACATCTCCAGGAGCTTCTCCTTGGCGATGTAGTTGCGGATAAGGTGGTTCTCCAGCATCTCGCGCCATGCCTTCTCGTACTCCTTGAACGCCTCAACCGACACGTCCCCGGACTTAACCGCCTTGGCGGCCACCTCACCGGCTATCTTGCCCGCCTTGCAGGCGTTGGCTATCCCGCCTCCGGTGAGGGGATCGATCTGCCGGGCGGCGTCGCCCACCAGCATGATACCGTCAGCAACCGTCCTGTCTATGGGCATGCCGCAGGATATGGCCCCGGCCACCATCTGGATGGGCTGTCCCCTGGCGATCTGGGGATGGGACTCTATCCACTTGTCCAAAAAGTACTTGGCCTGGGCCTTGCCCTCTATCTTGTCCAGATTGACACCGATGCCCACGTTGGCCATATCCGTGCCCTTGGTGAACACCCAAATGTAACCGCCCGGGGCGCAGGATCCCACGTAGAAATCGTTGAAACGGGGGTTCACCTCTATTCCTGCCATTACGTACTGGACACAGGTGTTGACGTCCCTGGGCTGCAAGTTGGTGTCTATGCCGGCCCACCGTCCCACCTTGGACTCGTAACCGTCGGCGCCGATGACCACCTTGCACTTGACAGTAATTATCTCTCCGTCCTTGCGGACCTTGACGCCCGTGACCCGGTCGTCTTCCTTGATGAGGCCCACGGCGGCGGCTTTTACCCATATCTCGGCGCCGGACCGGGCGGCCATGGCCGCCAGGTGCTTGTCGAATATGTCCCGCAGAACCACAAACCCGCACTCGTTGCCCGCCATCACGGAGTCTATCTCCATGGTGGCACCATCGGGTGCGATTATACGGGCACCGTCCACCTCGTTGGCTATCCAGGCGGAGTTGGGCTCCATGCCGATCTCATCCAGCCAGACCTTGGCTATTCCCTCGCCGCAGCGCACGGGCACGCCTATCTCCTGGCGTTTCTCGATCATGAGCACCTTGGCGCCGTTCTCCGCTGCGAACCTGGCGGTGGATGACCCGCCAGGCCCGGCTCCCACCACCACCACATCGTAGTAAAGTTCCTCGGCCATGGGATCAGTCCTCCGAAATGGCCCCCACGGGGCAGGTCCTTATGCAGGTTAGGCAACTGGTACACTTGTCATCGTCGAACTCCACCCGGGTCTCCCACAGGGTGATGGCCTCGAAGTTGCAGGTGCCCACGCAGGCACCGCAGAACATGCAGACGTTCCGGTCGACTATCATCGGTTTGTCCTCCTTTGAACTCCTCGGGGGTTATCATTCATCCTTGGCGATCTTGTGGTTTTTTTTCCACTCATCCAGGGGAACGGAGTACTTGCTCTCCACTTCCCTTCTGTAGAAGGGCCCGCCGTTGTAGGCGCAGAACGGTATTATCCGCCCGCCCGGGACCGAGTAATGGATGACGCATCGGGCCACCCGGTTGGTGTCGTAGTTATAAGCGTCCTGGAAGTGCATGCCTCCTATGAAGAGGGTGTTCCAGGCAAAGTCCGCCAATGCCTCCTTGTTGCCGCCCATGAACACGTTGGTCACCAGGTCCACCACCGTGTCCTTGTCCAGCTCCGGAGGTGCCTCGTCCGGGATGTAGTACTTGTTGATCTGCTTTCTCATGTAAGAGGCCTTGAGCTTGTCCGACTTGGCAAACAGCCCGCCGGCGGCCAGCTTCATCTTGTTCCCCAGGGTATCCTGACCGTATTTCTGGGCCATCTGCTCCATGTCCGAAAAGAACTTCTCCACCTTGAAGAACCGGGGGATCGGTGTAACCTCGTTCTTGTGAACGAACACGTAGGTCGCCCAGCCACAGTGCGGATGAGCCGTGAACGCCACCTTGGGATTCTTCTGGATGATGGAGGTCAGCTCCGATATCGGCGTGACGCAGGGAACCGAGTAGAAATCCTCCTTTCGGAACCAGCCATCGGTCTGGGTGGTGAGCCGGTTGACCAGGTCGGGCAGGGTGAAGCGCTGGGATTCCCTCTCCTTGTCGTCAATCCTCCCGGTGAAGGCCACGGGCTGGTAGTTGACGCCCCTGATCACATCTATGTTCTTGATGGCGTATCGGAGGATGTCGCCCACCTCGGAATCATTGAGGGTGTTTACCACGGTGGGCACCAGGATGGTGGACAGGGTGGTGGGCTTGACCTTCCGTTCAAGATCGTCGCTTACAGGTTTGATGCCGCGGCAGTTCTCCACCGCCTTGTCCTTCAGGGCGGTGAGGTTCTTGCGGCCCCTTATCTCCTCGTAATAATCGTCCCTGAGGGAATCGAACTGGAGGTACACCGAGTGCAGATGGTGATCAGCCAGCTGCTGGGCAAAGCCCTTCTTGGTTGCCAGGGTCAACCCGTTGGTGGCTATCTGGGTCTGCATGAAGCCCATGTCCCAGGCAGCCTGGATCACGTCCAGGATACGGGGATAAATCGTTGGTTCCCCTCCGGAGAACTGGACAGCGGGACATGGCACGGGTCTCTCATCCCTAAGCTGTTTGAGCATTCCTATGATGGTATCGTAATCCGGCTCGTAAACGTACCCGGCGTCGTTGGCATTGGCAAAACAGATGGGACAGTTGAAGTTGCACCGGTTGGTCAGGTCCACGATGGCCAGGCAGGTGTGGGAAAAATGCATGTCGCAAAGCCCGCAGTTGCCGGGGCATTCCTTGGTGGACTGAACGTTCGGGTTTTCCAGGTGGATTCCGTCCCGGGCGTGTTTTTCTGCCGCCAGGTACTGTTCCACGTCCGACCAGTAAACATCCTTGACGTAACCGTGATCCGGGCAGGTCTTGTCGATGTAGACCTTCCCGTCCTCCTCGAATATCCTTGCATCAATTATATTGAGACACTCGGGACAGAGCGATCGTGTCTTCTTGGGCAGTCCCTTGGGCAACACACTGGGCTGGGTCACCGAATAATTGGTGGCACCCTTGTTGTTGCCCAGAGGTGGCCTGTAGTAACCGTCATTTTTCTTTTTGGGGTTCTTCTTTGCCATGGGAAACACCACACATGCAACAGGTGATGTTTCCTCATCTTATTTTGTTGATAAAAGCGTTTTGTAGCGTTCGCTACTACAAAATGGCCGATGAAGTAACAGGACTGTGAAAGATAAAAATAAAAATAAAAAAAGGGTGCCCCGTGGGGGGTGTACTTCCCCGGGGCACCGGTTCGTGTTTTCCCTCACCGCCGGGGCCTGTCCGTGTAAAAGCCCTCGTAGTAGTAGTCATCCGGGGGAGGATTCTGGTTGCCAGGGCCCTTCTCATCGCCCTTGACGAGTAAGAAGACCACGATGATCACCACCACCACGGCCACCACCGCTATGAGGCCAATGGCCAGCAGGGCGCCACGATTCACCGATGACCCGGATTCATCCACAGCTCCGCCGTCACCCTCCACGAACAGGGTCTGAGCGTCGCATGTGTATTCAGGGTCGTGAACTATGACCTCGCCACCGGGGTATATGAAGCTCCCGGCGCCCCAAACTCCCCTGAACACCCAGTCCTTGTGGTGTAACTTCAGCAAATGGCCTCCCATGAGCTGGAACTTCATCTCATCCGGCTGACCGTCCACCTCCACATCGTTCACCCACTTGAGCAGGCCCACACGGTCCCACTCGTCTCCGAACTGGAGCCTGTTCTTCCTGACCATTTTTGGGGCCTCGTCCGTTTCCGGTTCATCCTCCGAATCGCCACCCTCAACGCCGGCTCTTGTGGCGATCTCGTGTGAATCGGGGTCTTCGAAATCCGTTGTGTAGCCGAAATCCGTTTCCTTGAGCCGATCCTGGCTCTCCACCTGGGTCTTTCCTTCCTGGTCCTCGTACTCGAAGCTCGCCTGGTTGTAGTCCCCCAGGAGGGTTTCCTGCACCTTCCTGGTCATCCACTCGTTGGCGGTGCTTGTTATGGCGTTGCCGAAAAGTGCACCCGTGGACAGCATCAGGCTGGGATCCCCGCTGGTTGATTCGTAGTCCCATCCCTCGATGTGGTGGTCGTACTTGAAGGTGGCTCCAACGGACATGCCCTCGTAAGAGCGCTGCTCATCGTACTCGACATCGGTGACAGTGACATCGCTGTCCTCACCCGTTACCGAAACCCTATAGCTGGGAACATTGACCGATCTGAATTCCTTGGTGAAGGTCAGGTGGAAGGCTATGGTCACCTCCTCCACCACATCACCCTCGGCCACGGGTTGATCCGTGATCGGAGTCATGTAAGGAAGGTCCCTGGCCGTGAACGACACGTCCCATGAGTAGGTGCCGTCATCGTTCTCCACGGGTCCGTCGCCATCCTCCGTCAGTTCCCAGGCGGTCTTGAGGCTTGACCATTTCTTGACGGGTTCCCAGAAGATATTCCAGTACCCGTCGTTGTAATCATTGTTGTTGAGCCAGTCGTTGAACTCGTGGAGTCCCCAGAACTGCTGGCCGTACAACGTTACCACCGGAATGGCATGGTCCTCCTCCACCAGATCGCCGTTCTCGTCGTACACATCGGCGGTCCCCAGGTACCTGGTGTACATGGAGACGATGGTGGGGAAGTTGGGATTGTCCTCACTACCGTAGAGAATACCTATGAAGGCGTCCCTGTCCTCGTTAACCAGCCCCGCGAAATCGCCACCGCCCATAACATCCACACCCGTTCTCTTTTCAAGGGTTATATCGGGGAAGTCCACCTCCACGCCCTCCGGGATGTCCTCCGACTCGCCGTCTTCTTCCTGCGCCGCCACCAAGCCGATGCCCGTCCCCACGAAGAGGAACGTGCACATCAGCGCCAGCAGGCGGCCGATCCATTTTCCGTTTTTCATTTCTTCACCTCTTTTCGCGATTGCTGCGCCCTTTGCGTTTCGCTGATGAATAGATCGGTTCCCGTTGATTATTTAAATAACCCACCGATGTATCGCACTTGTATCAAATGCAATCGTATTCGGCACTAACGGTAATATTACCCTACACGGGGGGTGGATCGTCGTTATTTTGGTCCTCTTCAATTCCGTTTACGAACCTATCGGCAGAACGACGTTTTTTCATCCTAGGGTATAACAATGCAGCCAGAAGGACGGTCACCACCACTGCAACCGCCGCTGCCACGAGTAACAGAAGGGCGTTGCCCCCGTCGTCCGACTCATCGTCCTCCGTTTGCCGGCCACCTTCCACCCTCTCCCTCTCCTCTGCCAGGGCTGATGACTGGTCATTCAGGAGGTCCCCGGCCGCCGACGGATCGGGGTCCAGGGCGTCTTCGGGGTCGTAACCCTCCTTCAGCTCCCACCAGTCGTAGAACCCGTCACCGTCGCTGTCGTGAAGAAGGTAATCGTCAACCAGGTCGTCGTCCTCCGCGCCGGAGGGTGCCGGGTCGTCGGGGTCGCCGGGGTCGTGGCCCATGTCCTCTTCCCACCAGTCCGGGAAACCGTCGCCGTCACTGTCCTGGTTAGGGTCAATCCCTCCGGGTCCGGACCCGTCGCCATGGCCGTTCCCGTCCAGTCCTCCACCATCGTCCTCATCATCATCTCCTCCACCTTCGTCGTCACTCTGATCCCCGTCCTCACCGTCCTGCCCGCCGCCCCCTGAGCCATCGGCGGCAGCCACCGATACGACGATCTCCGCAAGGTCCTTGGCGCCGTCGTCGTCAATGACCGTCAGGGTCACCCGGTGATCCCCCGGTTCCGAATATGTGTGCTCCACATTTTCGCCATCGCCGGTGGCACCGTCCCCGAGGTCCCAGCTGAAGGTCAGGTTCTCAAGATCGCCGGGGGTGTCGGAGGACCCAGAGCCGTCAAATGTCACCGGGTTACCGACCTCAACCTCGTCATCGGAAACGGTGATGCGGGCCTCCGGCGGGAGGTTGGACACCACGACGTCCAGGGTTGTGGTCGACGTGTCGCGGTCGTCAGAAACTTCAAGGGTCACCGGGAATGTGCCGGAGCGGAGAAGGGGAACGTCAAGGGTCGCGCCTGAGTACGTCCCGCCTTCCCAGGTCCAGGTGAATGCCAGGTCGGCCAGGTCCGCCGGGACGTCCGTGGTGCCGGAGGCGTCCAGGGCGAGGTTTTCGCCCTCGGAGTAACCTTCCGCCAGGCCGGAAACATCCACAGCCGGCGGCACGTTGGCCACGGCAAGGTCCATGGACACCACGGTGGCATCCGTCCCGTCGTCCACCGTGACGGACACCGTGTAATCGCCGTCGTCTGCGTAGACGTGGGTGAAACCGGTTTCCGCGGTGTTCACCACATCGGAGCCGTCCCCCGGGTCCCAGGCGCAGAGGATGCCTGCCAGGTCGCCGGGGGTGTCCCGGACCTCCAGGGACAGCTCCACCGGCGCTCCCTCCGCGGGGGATTCGGTGAGAAGGGACAGGGTGCCCTCCGGCGGCCTGTTTGTAACCGTGATGTTCAAGACCGCGGTGGAGGCCTCCCCCGGGCCGTCCGTCACGGTGAGAATCACCGTGTATGCACCCGCCTCGCCGTAGGTGTGGTTCGTCACCGGTCCGGAACCGGCGGCCGAGTCACCGAAGTCCCAGCCGAAGGACAGGTCGTCGCCTTCAACGTCGAAAGTGCCGGAGGCGTCGAAGCCAACATCCAGGGGGGCATCGCCCGACACCGGCGAGGCATAGAATACGGCCACCGGCGGGTCGTTTATCGGGGTGACGTTCACGGTGACAGTTGCCGTGTCATACCCGCCTTTACCATCGCTCATCGTGTAGGAGAAGCGATCCGTCCCGCTGTGGTTGGCTGCCGGTCTGTAGGCCACCGTCGTTTCGTTGTGAACAACGGTTCCAGTGGCGGGTTGATCCACCGAATGGATGAAAAGGGGATCGTCGTCCGCGTCGATATCATTGGCAAGCACATCGATGATGACCTCGTCATCCTCGCACGTCGATGCAGAATCATCCACGGCCACGGTGGTGGGCAGCAGCCTTTCAAGGAAATCATGGTCCTCGAAGGCATCTGCCTCCCGGGTAGTCTGTCTCAGGACGACCGCATCCAGTTGCGGAATGATGTACATCCTGTTCTTCCCGGCACCCAACGCGGCCACAATGTCACAGTAACCGTCATGGAAGATGAATCCTCCGGGGGACCCCTCGGGGGCAACCTGGGTGGGGGTGACTCCGTATCCCCCCTGACCGTTGGACCAAAGAAACCTTGCGTGTCCGGGATTGGGGCCGTCAACGGTACGTAGGGATTTCATGCGATCCTCATCAACTACTGGAACACCGTCCCATTGGCCGTTTTGAAGGATGAACCTGCCGTAGCGGACCCAGTTCCTCGGTGTGATGTTGCAGCCGTTGGGTATGTGGGGGTTGCCCGCATCATCTCTCTCCCAGTAATCGTAATCCACCCCGATCGGGTCCAAAATCCTCCCCATCAGATAGGAAAGGGGATCGGGGTCCTGTTCATTTGCTTCCAGCTTCCTGCTGAGAAACTCCCCGAAGGCATAGTAATGGCTCGGCCCGTACTGAAATTTGGCACCGGCCCTCCAGTTCATGTCAAGTTCATCTACAACGTACTGATAGATATCAGGTTCCTGGGCATTTAGGCCCTGTATCTGGTCCACGTCCTGGGAAAGACCGGACGACAGGGAGGCCAGGTGGCCAACCGTGATCTCTGCCTTTCCGGGGTGCTCGTTCTGATCCTGCCATTCCGTTATGGTGTCGGCGACAATCTCATCATAACCCGTTACGAGGCCGTCCTCCATGGCGGCAGCCAGCATGCTGGACCAGAACCCCTTGGTGGCGCTGTGAATGTGAGTCGCCGTGTTCTCGTCGGCACCGTTTTGGTACTCCTCGAATATGATCTGGCCCCGATACATCACCAGGACGGCCGAACCGCCCCGGGCCTCCGAATAATCCGCGGCGGCCTCCAATCCTGACTGGTTGAAGGGTGATCCGGCAACTTCAACGGACCCGTCCCTGATGGAAGAACCGGGTTCATCATAAATATCTCCGTCTGTCGAGCCGATTTTGGTATCAGGTCCCACACCCTGCACCTGACAACAGAGGGTGAGGATCAACATACAAACAACGATCGATGCGGTCGAGCGGGACGGGGTCGAACGAGACAGAAATGACATGGTTTTTCCGACCTGTATTGAAAAGACCTTGATGGACGGTTTTAAAAAAATATCTTTATCATAGTGGTTTTTTGAAATGACCTTCTCAAAAAATCAGATGTTGCATATATTAAAATGATCCCCGGATGTTCCCACTTGTATCACCTCTTTCAGTGGGCTTTAATAGGAGAAAACCCAATAATTGAAACGTGGCAGTTGAACACCCAACACCGGGGAGACCCAACATCACGGTGGAGGAGAGGATACGTCTCCACCTCTTCGATCATCAAAGGTTCCACGATGAGTTCGTATCCCCCCCGGAGATCACTCAAGACGGCATAGCCGAGGCCACCGGGGTGCTCCGGCCCAACGTGTCCCGGGCCTTTCGGGACCTGATGAACAGGGGAATGGTGGAAGAGAGGCTGTCCCATGTTTCGGGTCAGGACCGGCGGAAGAAGGTGTACTTTCTATCCGGGGAGGGGCTGCGGTCCACCCATTCTCTGCGAAGCGGGTTGCTGGCGCTGCCGGTGCGTATTCCAAAGAGCGGAGGCGAGGCCGAAGAGACCACGCTGGGCAAGGTGATGGAGAGGAGCCCGGGCAGCACCCTGCTGGAGGCATATGACCGCTTGGACGAGATGGGAACGGTCCTGGGAAAGGGCAGCCCCCCTTCGGCGGCGGCAATGCTATACGACCGGGTGTCCAGGCGGTTTTGGGACATGGGACCGTCCAAAGTAGCGGTGGCCTTTCACGAGTCATCCAAAGAGACCTTTGCTGAGCAGGATGATCCCCTTATGGCGGCAAAGGCCGCAAACAACCTGGGTGTGCTCCATCGCATGCTTGGCAGACCCGCCAGGGCACGGGAAGCGTACAACGATGCACTGACCTTGCTGGAAGGCGTCGGTGATCCCCGGGGTGCGGCCCTGGTACGCTACAACCTGGGCCGTCTGGAGGAGGAGAGGGGAAATCGCAGGAAGGCCCTGGAGTTTTACAAAAGATCGGTCCGGGACCTGAAGAACTGGGGTAAAAAGGGGGAGGTCTCCATGGTGGAGGAGTCCAGAAAGCGCCTTTCAGGAAAACGGTGAGCACCGTCATATCCTGTTGACAGTCGTCACCGCCATCACTGCGTTCAACGATAATGGGGGGAAAAAAAGAAAGTCCCCGGGGATAACGTGATGCCACGCTCCCCGGGAGTATTTTCAGCTCGGGCGTTGCCCGCTCACCTTTTCGGTTGGTCCATGTGGAAGCCCCTGTAGTATCCCTCCCGATCGGAATATCCTTCCGTTTCAGGGGAAGGTTGGGGTTTCCCCGGTTTCCCGGCGGAAATACAAACAGCCACCGCCACAACTGCCGCCACTGCGATTATTCCCATGAACAACAACACCCTACTTGGTCGTCCGCTATCGTCATCCTCCACATCGTCAGATCCCTGGGACCCGTCGCCCACGAAGATAGTCTGGGCATCGCATACGTATTCGGGATCGTGGAAGATCGACTCCCCGCCCGGGTACGAAAATCCCCCCACGGCCATCACGCCGTGGAACGAAAAATCCCTTACATCCCGGTCGAAGCGAAAGACTCCGAAGAGCTGGAACTGCATCTGATCCGTCTCCCCGTCCACCTCCACCTCGTTGACCCATCCCATGCGACCCACCCGCTCGTAATCATCGGCGAACTCCAAACGGTTCTTCCCGATGAGCCGGGCGCGCTGCATGTACTGGCGCCGGATACGCAGGGGGTTGGTATCGTCCCCCCTATCATCCTCTCGTTCGGCCTCAACGTTGTCATCCCCTTCACCGGTCCGCCCTGTGTCGGTATTCTCATTTTCATCATCATCCGCGCCCCTGGTGGATGCCTGGGGATATTCATCGTTGATCTCGCTGCTGTCCATGTACTGGGGCAGGATGGTCTCATCCATCCTGATGCGCTCCAGCTGACCGTTCTCGTTCTCGAACTGGATACCGGTCTGCCTGTCCTGTTCCATCAACCGCTCCCGCACCTGCTTCTGTATCCAGTCCTCCGAGGCCTGGCTCATGCCCATGCCGAAGAGCATTCTGGTGGTCATCTCGAGCCTGGGGGCATCGTTGCCCTCCCTGAGATCCCAGCCCCTGATAAGGTGGTCGTACTTGAAACGGGCCTTGACGGACTGGCCGCTGTGGGAGCGCTGCTCCTTTCGCTCCATTCTTTCCACCCGGCGAGCGCTCTCCTGAGCGGTCACCTCAACATCGTAATGGGGAACCGTGTTCACCGTGACGTCACTTCTATGGACGGCCAGGTGGAAGGTCAGGGTGACCCTGTCGAGCCTTTCATCCGTGTCAAGTTCCACATCTCTTAGAGAATTCATGTAGCTTAGGTTGGTGGCGGTCAGTGAAAGGTTCCACAGATGGGTGCCGTTGGACAGTTCTACTTTGGATATGTCCTCCATTTTCCATGCTGTGTTGAGGGATACCCGTTTTACCAGGGGCTCCGAGCGGAGTATCTCACGGTTGTAGTAACCGTCACCGTTCTCGTCCACGTATTCAAAGATGGTTTCGAAGGATTGGGTATAGATCGTCTTAACGGGTATGGGCCGGTTGGTTGCCACCTGCTGCCCATTCTCGTCGGTCACGTTGGCGGTCCCCAGGTACCGGGTGTACATTGACACGATGTTGATCGTGTTGGGATTGTCCTCCGTTCCGTGTATGATGCCCATGAAAGCGTCCTTATCTGAGTTCATAAGACCGACAAACTCGCCCCCTCCCATGATGTCGACCTGGCTTCTTTCAAGCCCAATTCGGGGGAACTCCATATCCTCCTCAGGTCGGGCATCGTCACCGTCCTCTCGCCCGTTCCTCTCATCTTGCCTGTCCCCGCGTGCTCCTTCATCCGCCGCCACCATGCCGATGCTGGTGAATATAAAAGAAAATACCAGCAGCAGGCAGATTGTGCAACGGATCCAACTTGTTTTTTCCATGTTTTCGCCTCCATTTCAATAAGGTCCACGGCCCTTCCCGTGGTGATTGGAATTACAATTCGTGCCAAATGGATATTTAAACTACCCGCGGATGTTCCTACTTGTATCAGATAGGCCGGTCAATCACCATCGAGGCAATGAGCATCCTGGGAATTTTACCAAAGGGCCGATCATCCGAGATAATCACCGAGATAATCACATTCGTGTAGCCTATTTTTCATTTATCGGGTGGCGCGTTATCATCTAGAACTATTCTGACATCAACCCCCCCCATATACCTCAATCACACAATTGATATTTCTATCCACGCTTGCCTCAATTTTGATTTTTCCATAATCAAATGCCACAAACAGCCACATCTGCCATTTTCGAACAAGATAGGAGGGCCAGAATGATTAGGAAAATCCGGTAAGGTTTTTCCGATCATTCACCTTATTTCCTTTTTCTGTTTTTTTTTGAAGCGGGATTGTCGCCTTTATCATGAGACCCTTTGTGCTTCTTTGAAAAACGCGGTTTGGCATAAATCATAACTATAGTCACAAGGAAAAGGCCGACAACGAACATAATGATCACCTTCAGCGATCCTGATGTCTCTGCCCCGGAATCCTCATCATCATCGGATTGGGGTTGACTTCCATTTTCCCCATTCTCATCGGGTTCATGTCTATCCGGGTCTTCGGGAAAATGGTCCAGTGTCAGATTGTCCGTTGAGTCATCTGCATCCATACCCGGGTTCCACTCATCGGGATAACCGTCTCCGTCGCTGTCCAGTGACGCCGCTGGATCGTACAGGAACATATCCGCGTTGTCGCCTATGCCATCAAGGTCCGTGTCCCACATCTCGGATGGGTCATAGGGAAACATCTCCTCCACATCCAGTGCACCATCCCCATCGGTATCCTCATCCAACTTGTCGGGAATGCCGTCCTCATCCAGATCACCGGGCATATCGGCAGGATCATACATATCCGTTCCCAGCTGCACCTCCACCGAATCATTCCATCCATCATTATCATCATCAGTATCAAAATTGTCCGGGATACCGTCAGAATCCCAATCCTGCCACTCCAGGGGATCTTCGGGGTAATAATCGACATCATCGGGCACCCCGTCGCCGTCACCATCCGGTAGGATCGACCACTCGAGATGAACAGTTTCCCGGGCAAGGCACATCCCAGAGAAAGTGACGGTTCTTTGGGGAATGTTCTCAACGATATCCTCATCCTCAAATGGGGAAGATATGCCCTCAAGATCGAAAGAATATGGCATGTTTATCGTGAGACTGGATTCCTCTATTGGCACGGTGACTATCACAAAGTCGAACCAGGGGTTGTCAAGTCTTCCTTCTATGGTTATGTTCAATACTGGATCGGCCACAACAGAACTGTGATGAAAGCCATAATCATAATAATATGGATCAGGGACCTCAATGTAGAAACCCCTTTGACCGAACCGGTTTCCATTGTAGGACTTGAGCAACTGAAATTCTGTTTCATTGTGTGACATGTCGGTCTGATGGTCATATACCGATCGTGTTAGGGATATTATTGCCCGAATGCTTGTTCCATTCTCCGGGAACCATAGAAGTCCGGGAGAGTTCATATGGTAAGTTGTCAGATTCAGGATGAAGGACCCCGTCAAGGTGTAGCTGAAATGATCATCACTGGGAACAATGTCCACGACAACATCCTCGCTAACGATCAGTGTCTCGATATCAGAATAGTCACTGGGCCTTATCTCGCAGTTGATATTCTCGGTTATCCTTCCGTAGTTACCACTGCCCCACATGATGTCAACGAAATGGTAGGGATATCCCCAGGTCGAGTGATACCAGTTGGAATGCCAGTACCTGTCATCGTTGTCATAGTCAAACTCCAGATATGTCCCGTTATGTACCTCTTGACCCACGGTCGCATACAGAATGGCATTGGACCGGAGCTCGATCCGGTATCCCATCACATCCATGAAATATTCTGTCCACATTTGAGGAAAGCCGCTAGAGTGGAAGATGCGGGTGAAGTTCAGACCGCCGATGTGCGAAAATGACTGGGAATAAACGTACTGGAAATCAATGGTTTCCACCGTGTCGTTGATCGATGAGTAACTCCATCCCATTTCCGTGGTGCTTTGGGATGAATAATAAGTGGATTCGGGGGAGGTCATGGAAAATGTTTCCATCTCGCCTCCTTCAACACCTATCAACTCTCTCAGGATGTAATTGTAATTCGAGCTGACGTTGAACCAGTTCTCCACGGTAACCAGAGAGTCGTCACCATCCACGGTAATGTTTATGGTTATCACGTTCGAGTCGATAACGGCTCCGGGGATCAAGGCCACGTCACCTTCTCCTTCCGGAACCCAGAAGGTAGTAGTCAATAAAAGGAAAATTACAACGAGGATCGGTCGTTTCTTCACTTCCATCACCCACATCATGACGACCATTCGTGCCAAATGGTATTAGATTTTCGGTTCGATTGAAGACATCATGGAATGCAAACGGTCCCAGCGCGTGGACGGGGAAAAGGTAGTGCTTGCACTGGCTAGGAAGATCGATAAGTTCCCCTGGGAGTTTGACCGAATCGAGCGGATGGTCTTTGCCAGGAGTTTCTCCAGCAAGGTGGAGGGTTGTTTCGACCTGGACGATATCTACGGATGGACAGCGTCCCCTCCACGGACCCAAGATTGAGTCATGCAGCCAAGACCCTCCATCCTTTGGAACCCGATCCGGGATCGTCATCCGCGCCTGAACCACCCGCTGACATCACCCGGAATCGGGATTTGATCTATACTCATTCAAAACCCTGGATGAAACGTAACATGGCGCTCCTGATTGATCCCAAAAAGGGTCATGTGAACATTTTTAGAAAAGATTAATTATTAGGAACATACTTCTAAGAAGCATGGTCCTAAAATTCGTGGGTCGCAAGGATGAGCTCGATCTACTCGAATCCCGGCACGCGTCCAAACGCTTTGAGTTCGTGGTGATCTACGGCCGTCGCCGGATCGGAAAAACCTATCTCATCAAAAGATTCCTAGAGGATAAGGAAGGTATCTATTTCCTCTGCGACAAGGGAGGGACCCCTCGAAACGCCGAGCGGTTCAAGCGGCAGGTGGCTTACCATTATAACGAACCTGCCATGGAAAGCAATGACTTTGAGGATATATTCAAACACATCTCAAAAAAGAGTCCCGATCGCCTGGTGATCGTCCTGGATGAATTCTCACATCTCGTGGACAAGGACGATTCCGTGCCCTCGATATTTCAGGTGATAGTTGACGAGATTCTTTCTTCGACCCGGATATTTTTAATTCTCTGCGGTTCGAGCATTGGCATGATGGAGCGGGGCGTGCTATCCGAAAAGAGCCCGCTTTTCGGGAGGAAAACAGGGCATGTCAGACTTCTTCCCATGGACCCATGGTCGGCCCGGGGTTTCTTTCCCAAGGCCACTGTTTCCAACGCCGCATCGTTCTACTGCGTGCTGGGCGGGGTTCCCCATTACCTAATTCGTTTCGATCCGCGACATTCCCTGGAACGGAACTGCATAGACACGATCATGAAAAGATCGGGTGAGCTTTATGAGGAGGTGGATTTCACACTTCGTTCTGAGGTCAGGGAACCGGACCTTTACCGGGGAGTGCTTGCAGCAGCCGCATCCGGGAATACACGGCTGGTTGAGATTGCGAACGCCGTGGGAAAGAATGCCAACGACATGCCGAAGTATCTTGCACCTTTGCTCTCCCTGGGCCTGCTGGAAAGGGAATATTCGGTGACGGATATTGCTCAGAACCGATCCCGGTATCGCATAGTGGATAACCTGGTCGCTTTCTGGTTCCGATTCTGCGAGCCGTTCAAATCCAACCTGGAGCTGGGCGATCTCGGTGTGCCCATGTCCTTTTTCAAGGAGAATATAAACTCTCACATCGGGCTCCGTTTCGAGAACATGGTGCAAAGGCATGTGTTCCCGAAACTGATCAGGTTCCCCGCCACAAGGACCGGACGGTTCTGGAAGGGCGACGTGGAGATCGATGGTGTGGCCATCGGAAAAAAGAAGGCCGCCTTCATGGAATGCAAATGGTCACAGCGCGTGGACGGGGAAAAGGTAATGCTTGCGCTGGATAGGAAGATCGATAAGTTCCCCTGGGAGTTTGACCGAATCGAGCGGATGGTCTTTGCCAGGAGTTTCTCCAGCAAGGTGGAGGGTTGTTTCGACCTGGACGATATCTACGGATGGACAGTGTCCCCTCCACGGACCCAAGATTGAGTCATGCAGCCAAGACCCTCCATCGTTTGGAACCCGGTCCGGGATCGTCATCCGCGCCTGAACCGCCAACAGACCTCTCCATGCATGGGGATTTGATTTATACGGAAGTAAAGCAGTGGGGGATGCGTGGCACAGAGAGGCACCAAACCCAACCTCACCGTGGAGGAGAGGATACGCATCCACCTGTTCGACCTGTCCAAACACCGGGAGGAGTTCGTGGTACCGTTGGAGTCTACCCAGGGTGGCGTGGCGGAGGCCACGGGAGTGCTGCGGCCCAACGTGTCCCGGACCTTCAAGGAACTTATCTCCAGGGGGTGGGTGAAGCAGCGTCTGGCCCACGTGAAGGACCAGCCCAGACGAAAGAAGGTGTACTTTCTGACCAGGAACGGGGAGGGCGCCACCCGGGAGCTTCGCAAGAGACTGATGGCTCTCACCATCTCGGAACGGGTTGGGGGGGAGGTCAGGGATACCACGGTCGGGAGGGTAATGGACCGGGAGGGAACGTCTCTTCTGGAGGTCTACGACCGACTGGACGGCAGCGGGATGATCCGGCCCAGGGAACCGGGATCAAGCTCGGCATCGGTGCTCTACGACAGGATAGCCAACGAGATCAGGGACTTGCCGCCCTCCCCGGAGGCAGAGGCTGTACACAGCAGCGCCAGGGATGCATTTTTGAATTCCGGGGACGTTCTCATGGCCGCCCAGGCCATCAACAACCTGGGTGTTCTCCACCGCAGGGCCGGACAAAGGGACCGGGCCAGGGGTTGTTACGACGAGGCGCTCCGGTTGCTGGAGGAGGCCGGGGAACGGAGGGCCGCCTCCCTGGTACGCTTCAACCTGGGACGGATGGAGGAGGAGGGAGGGAACCGGCGGGCTGCCCGGGAACATTTCAGGAAGGTTCTCAAGGTGATCAAGCAGACTGGCGGCCCCAATGAGTTCAACGCTGTGAAGCGGGCCCTTGAAAGGGTCCGTTGAGAGATAACTTAATTGACAGCGGGGGCAATGGACCGTTGGAGATATCATGGTACAGATAGCACCCTCTATACTGTCGGCTGACTTTTCCCGGCTTGCTGAGGACATCTCCCGTGCCGAACGCGGGGGCGCCAGCTACATCCACATAGACGTGATGGACGGGGTGTTCGTCCCCAACATCACCATCGGTCCCCCGGTGGTGGCGTCCCTGGCCAAGAGCCACGCCACCGCACTGCCCTTCGACATACACCTGATGATAGCCGATCCCGACAGGCACATCCAGTCCTTCGTGGAGGCGTCCACCAACAACGGGCGCAAGAACATGAGCACGGATTTCATATCCATCCACGCGGAGGCTTCCACCCATCTCCACCGGTCCATCCAGCTGATCAAATCCTTCGGGATCCGGGCCGGGGTCGCCCTCAACCCTCACACCCCGCTCAACGTTCTTGACCATGTGCTTGATGAACTGGACCTGGTCATACTCATGAGCGTGAACCCGGGCTTTGGAGGCCAGGAGTTCCTGCCCCTGGTCATCCCCAAGATCAAACAGCTTCGCTCAACCATCAACGAACAGGGACTGCAAACAGAGATAATGATAGACGGGGGCATAAACACCTCCACGGCCCCCAGAGTGGTGGAGGCCGGGGCGGACATACTGGTGGCGGGCTCCGCCGTGTTCGGCGGCGAGCTGCCCATAGAAGAAAGTATCAGGGCGATACTGTCCGAATGCCGATGATCTGAGGTTTACCGGCGGGACGGATTGCAGGACACGGTACTTTCATGGCCAAGTGGAAAAGGATCCAAGAGGTTTACCGGCACGAATCCAACTTCTACACCCTGCGGGAGGAGAGGGTGTTTTTGGAGGTGGAAGGGGACGCCAAAGAAGAAAGACAGGAAGGCATCTACACCCTGCTGGACGCCCCTGACTTTGCAGCAGCTGTCCCCCTGACACCGGAGGGTAAGGTGGTGATGATCCGCAACCACCGTTACCCCCTGAGCGAACCCCTCATCGAGATCCCCGCCGGGATAGTGGAAGAGGGTGAAGACCCCCTGGACACCGCCATCAGGGAGATGGAGGAAGAGGTGGGTTATTCGGCCGAAAGGGAGAACGTGGAGCTGCTCTGCTGGTTCTACCCGACTGCCAACCTCAATGACCAGAAGGGGTGGGTGTATCTGGCCCGGGACGTTTTCCCCGCAGAGTGCAGGCCGGACCCCGGGGAGGTTCTGGAGATCTTTCAGATGCCCCTGGATGAGGCCCTGGAGATGCTCCATCGGGGGGAGATAAGGCACCCGGCAACGGCGTACGGGTTGATGATGGCGGAGAGAGGGGTTTGACCCTCGTATCAAAGAACTTGCCTGAACCTCTCAACTTGCCGACCCAATGAACCTTTTCCCCGTGAAAGGAAGGCGTTCATCCTCGCCAGATTTTGATTTTTTACGACGCCCTTTTTCTGGCAATACAGCATGAAACCTAGAATGATCGCACTGAAGGCAGCCACATCAAAAAGAATTATCCTAATTAACAGCCTCAGGTTGTATTCCTGCACGGACAACTGGCAACTGGCGTCGCGGGGTGGTCTAGGGTACCCCCTAACTTCGATATCTTCTTGAACATAATTGTTGAACTCATCGGTTTCCCGGATATAACCCTCATCATCCTCGAGGTTGTCTATAATCATCTCCACCTTCCGCACGCCCCTTTCAAGAGATGTGGTCATAACAACAGATCTCTCCGTCAGGTACCCGTCACCTCGCATCGCGACCAGACCGGTCACCGGTGTCTTTTGCACGATATCACCGTCCACCACAAGATATACCCAGACCCTCTCAACGTCTACCTTTCCCAAGTTACATATCCTGGCACTAAAGCTCACCTGATCATGCTCCATTTGTTCCCCACCCTCAAATGTCATGAACATATCAGTTGCAAAGGCCAGATCGGGAAATTTTAGGTGGGCGTTCAGTTCCACCGACATCCGGGAATCGTTGGTGAATATATCCATGTGGTCCGGCTCAACAATCCCAATACAGGTTGCCTCCACATACAGCTTCAGCATGTTATCCGCGGAAAGGTTGATGTCAGGGACGTACAACGGAGACCCGGGATCCCTGGTATTAGGCGATTGCACAAGCACGTCGACCAGGACCGTCTGACCGGCATACAGCTCCAGATAGATGGTATGAACCGCCGGGAGATCATCATCCCGCAGGTCCCAGACGGCAATCTCCCGATCCACACAATCCATCCGGTACCTCACAACATCCCCCTGGATAACAGGGTCGCAATCGGGTATGGGGTACTGATCATGTATCTGTATGTCCCGGTTTGACACCGAGGTGAATGTGTAGTTCCACTTGAGAGATCGGTGTCCGTTACCTCTTGACAGGTTCAACTCGATAATGTCTTGTGAGTTACCCTTGTTGGTCAACATAAGCTGAAAAATGGTTCCTTCGTCCTCCCCCAAGAACCTTCTGTCCATGGTGTCCCATTGCTGAAGACAGCCGTTATCAGGCCAGTTGACGGGCCCCATATCCAAAACATTCAGATCGACGGAATGTACCCTTCCCACCGGGACGTTGAGATATAGGACGTCGAATCCTAATAAGGAGGATAAATTGACAGATACGCAGTAATTGCCAACCAGGGTGTCCTCGGGGATATCAATTCGGATCAACGTGCTGAAGTAATCGATGCAGTTCAACCATTTTATCGATGGATAGCAAATAATATCCATACCTTTGGTTGTCGTTTCGCCAGTGATCATAACCACATTCTCAACCAGATTACTGTAATAAAAGGAGAGATTGTAAAACACAGACCCTCCGGGATAACCCACCTGGTTCGGACCGTAGAAGGGTTCGATATCTATTGTAGAATGGTATGGTCCCATCACGACAATATTGTAACTTATACGGGTGCTTTTTTCCACATCGGTACGATATACTGCCTCGATCACCACCAATTTGGAAGACCATGACATTGCAGTAACTGGTGATCTGACCCTGAATATTGATATCTTTGTGGCCCCGGGACAGAGTGATTCCACATCTTCCGGAATTGCAATCTTCCATCCGGAAGAGTAATCGCTCACTAGTTGAAACCTGATGTCCGTGATCGTGCTTGAACCCACGTTCGTCATGTAGAACTCGATCGTCTCTCCCTTACCCGGATCCGTGTATCGCAACATCTCATCGCAATGGAGCGCCAATTCATCCGTAATGCCCGATACCACCTGGACCTTCCGCTCCCTGAAAACCGGTGAGTCGTCATTCTCGTTTTGGATCAGAACCGTGGCCCTGACCAGGATATCGTGGAACTCATCCGCAGGGCAATCGGCTGGCATGGCAAATGAGACCATCCTGGAGGCATGAGGATCCGCCTCTTCATCACAAAGACTCCCGGTTCCGGGTATGAACACAGTGCAGTTCTCCATATCGTTGATCATGAATGATGTGTTCCACCCGGCCGGTGCATCCACTATCTCCAGAAGGAACGTCGAGTTGACAGGCCCGTTGTTGTAGATGAATACGGAGAACTGACCAACGCGCCCCGGCATAACCGTGATTTTGGGTATATCGTTGCTGGAACCCTGCGACTTGTAATCGTTGGGGAGGTTAATCTCCATGTAAAAGTCCACGGCTCTGCGTATCTGGACACTTCCGAATAACCCCTCGACCGGGTTACCTTTCCGGGGGACGGTCTCCGCGCCTGGGGATACCGCTGATTGGAATAATATCAGGAAGATGATTGCGACTGTCATCCCGGACCTGGTCTTCACATCTGTATACATCTGGCATCCGCTCATATATATCTGACAAACTCATGTGCATAATTGACACAGTTTCTGATACGGTGTCACCATTCTACCAGCATTCCACCACCATCCCACCACCATCCCATCACAATCCCGCCGCCATCCAACCGCAACTACTTCTCCGTCCCACCGCCATCCCGTCACAATCCCGCCGCCATCCAACCGCAGCTATTTCACCATCCCACCGCCATCCCATCACCATCCCGCCGCCATCCAACCGCAACTGCTTCACCATCCCGCCACCATCCCATCACAATCCCGCCGCCATCCAACCGCAACTGCTTCACCATCCCGCCACCATCCCATCACAATCCCGCCGCCATCCAACCGCAATTGCTTCACCATCCCGCCACCATCCCATCACCATCCCGCTGCCATCCAACCGCAACTACACCACCACTCCACATCATCATCTTGGACATCGTGGTATTTAGCATTGTTCGTACAGGGTTCGAATCGATTATCACAGCGCTCTTCGAGTGTTCTTCGGGAGTAATATTTATTAACAGGGAAACCTTCCAATGTTCAAACAAGAAGAGGAAAGATGCGTACAATGAAATTCAGCCAAGTGATGATGGTTGCCATCGTGGAATCACTTCGTTTTCCGAGCCGCTAGACGGCGTCTTGCTGCATCTTTCCATTTCGAAATAGAGAGAGCGTATATGAAAAGGTGAGAAAAATGAAAAAATATACGAGCCTGTTTATCGTGATTGCATTGACGCTTATTAACCTGTCAGCGCTGGCCCCGGCCCAGAACGTGGATTATTCCGAGCCACAGGCCAGGGCAGGAGATGACCTGGAAGTGGCTGATTACAGCCTGTATTTCCAGGAAGGCGTGGTAGAGAAGGACCAGAGCGGCAACAAGATCGTTTGCGGTGACAACTACGTGTCCGTTATCCTCCGGCTTCGCAACAATTTCGACAACGGTCAGGGAAGCGGATACACCATCACCGACCTGAACGTCACCATGACCAGTGCCAGCAACATCTTTCCGATCCCATACTCGACATCCAACCCCTACAAGAACCTCGACGGCCTTGGGTCGCCCTATCTGGAAAACCTTTACAACGGGGAGGAGGAGGAATTCAGGTTCAAGGTGAACATCTCCACCAGTTCCAACGTGGGTCTTAACAGTGTTAACCTTGTATGCTCATATGAAAGAAGGATGCATAACGGAGATGACTGGTACACAATCCCAAGGACACTTTCAATCCCCATCCAGTTCAGGATTTGGGCAGAGGTCCACGGATCGAGCGAGAACGGTGCGATGGTATGTCAGGCACTGGATGAAAATGGTGTCACCATGGACCTTTATGCCGGTGCGTGCAACCAGAAAATAAGGTTCAACATGGTCTCCGAAAGATCGGTTTCAGATGTGACTGTCCTGCTAAACAAGTTCTCCGGGTTCTACTTCACCGAGGGGAAGGATTGCTGCACCCATGAAGGCACCATGATAGGGACAGAGTATTTCAGTTTCGAGCTCAATGTTGACCAGGCAATCCCCCCGGGAGAGCACGAGGGGACGGCCTTCGTGACATTCACCTACACCGGGGAATCCACCGAATATACCAGGACCCTGGAGATGGTTTTCGATGTTCAGCCCACGCCGTATCTGACCCCTCCAGAGGTGGATGGTTCTCTTGACACGGATGATCCAACCAATTACTACAAGCTGACAGAGGCCAATCCGGGGAACATACCGTTCCAGTTCACCAACAACGGGAACGTGGATCTCCGCAACGTGGAGGTATCACTGGATCTGAGCAACTCCCAGTATTTCAAAAACAACGATTACTATTACAACGAAGGGTGGGGAAGCGTCACCTACAACCCACTGACGGTTGAGCTGGATGAGATGGCCATGGGAACCTCAAAAACCGCGGAGTTCCCCCTCATTCTCGACCAGTACATGGCCCCTGGAAGGTACAAGATCCCCGTGGAGTTTTCGGGAGAATACCTCCTTGGGGGAGATTCCACGGTGTACACGTTCAACGAGAATAGCTTCCCTGAGATCAACGGGGCCATCCTGGGAGATATGAAAACAAAGCAGATATCTCCCTACGTTTTCATCCTGGTGGGAGAGGAGTTGTTCAACCTGGACTGCTCGCTTGGGGATTTCACCTGCAACCCTAATCAGCCTGTGAACATTCCACTGGTCCTGGAGAACAACTACCGTAACTACGATGTTTTTGATGTATACGCTGAGGTTCAGGCCGACACAACATCTCCCCTGTCCGCCCAGTTGGGATCGGTATCCATCCAGTCCCAGCCAATGGAAACCCTCGCCAGCGGAAGTGAAAGGACCGCCACCCTCAACGCCAACGTGAAGAGCTCCGTGAAATACGGCAGCTACGATATTCCCATTGTCATACACGGCAAGAACCACGCCGGTGACGAGATATCCTGTCTAGAGGAGTTCACCATCCGAGTAGTGCCCACCGCTCCCGTTTTGGAGATAGGCAGCGTGGACTCTGACATCCTGCTTCCCGACACGAACAACACGGTCACCATCACCGTGATGAACACCGGATTGTCAGCTGCGAACAACGTATCGGTTTTCCTGGGGTTCGAATCAAGCAAGTTGTCGTGTCCCCAGTCAACCAGGCTCATCACCCGCATCGATCCCGGGGAGACCAAGAGCATCAACTTTGAGCTCAGCGTTTCGGGATCTATCGTGGGAACCGAGACCGTGGCGGGCAACGTCTTCCTGACCTTCTACGACGACATCGGCGTTCTCTATGAGTACATCGGGGGCAACGGCAAGGCAATCGACCTGACGGTATCACAGGTAACACCCGTTGCTCCCAGCAAGGCGCTGGAGATATCCGGCATAGTGGTCAGCGATCTCTACTCGGGCTCCGACGGGAACGTGACGGTGAAGCTGGTGAACATAGGCAGAGATACCTTAACAGACGTGGAGGTATTCCTCACATTCCCGGGAAGCAAGGTGTGGACCACCGAGGAGCCCAAGACCATCAAATCCATCGACTCCGGGGACACCAGCTCCGTGTCTTTTGAAGTCCATGTGGCAGATACCGTAACGGGTATAGAAGAGGTCCAGGGACTGGTCCACATCACCTTTTATGATGCCAACACCGTCTTCTACGAGATGAAGGGAGAATTCGCCAAGGCCGTGACAATCACCACGGAGATCAATAAAGACGCTCCATTGGTAAACGTGGTGGGCACCAAGGCCACGGAGCTTGAAGCGGGCACATCACAGACCATCGAGGTCATGGTGATGAACACCGGCGGTTCAGCCGCTGAGGACGTGAACGTCGTTCTGGTCCTGAAGAACGGAAAGGTGACCTGCAACGATAATATTCAGACCATAGATACCCTGGATGCCGGGGACACCTGGGTGCTCAAATACAAGGTATCATCATCAGAAGCGCTGGAAGCGGGCGAGGTGGTGGATGGCGGTATAATCATCAGCTACCAGGACGAGACCGGGAACGTATACTCCAACTCCGAGGACGGGCCCGAACCCGTCTTGCTGGCATCCAGGGGAAGTTCCCTGAGCAATAACGCTCTGATACTTCTGGCCATCATTGTGATAGCTGTCATATTGTTGGTAATCCCCATCCTCAACCACATCCTGAAAAAGAAGGCCATTGACTACGCCGCCGACAGGAGGCAGGGAATGGACAGAGACGGCCCTTCCGGATACAGTGACAGGGCAACAGGATCAGGTGGGAAGAGAAAGGGCAAGAAAAAGGGCAAGAAAATTGGCAAGAAAACTAGCATGAAGGGCAGCGACCCGGTGTCCCAGCCCATGCCCGATCAGGGATATTCCCAGCCCCAGCAGACCTATCCAACCACCCAGCAACCAGGCCAGGGATATCAGGGTTACGGGAATGTCCAGCAGAATCCGGTTCAGGATAAGGATAACGGCCTGTTCGGACCCATTGGCAACCAGGCAGGTTCACAGCAGGGCTACGAGCAGGAACTGTACGGTTCAAACCAGGCCGGCGCCCCCAATGGCCATAACCCCAAGGCCTTCTCCACAAAGGACGATATTAACTGGGAGTGATCCTCAAACATAATGATCCGGTTACTGATCCAGTTGGCCGAGGGACGGCAATCAGACTGTTTTTCAGTTTGCACCGATCCCCCGTACTTCCACCGCCCTGTCGTACCCGCCGAACATGCACCTTTGATACTCCAGGTTTGAGAGGGACACCATATCCCGCGTTTTTCCCATAACCTGGTGATCTGGGATGTCTTAGCGACCGTCGCATCTTTACAGAGGCACACCTTTGCCTTGCCTCTCTTCAAATGATCAACACATCAACTTACGGCCCTGGTGAGACCGTCGATATATTTCACAGCACGGATCACCGTACCTCGAGGTGATGTTGAGATGACCTCGCACTCGTCCATGAGCCGTTTGACAGCGGGGAGCCCGGTACCCATGCCATCGTGCTTGGTGTAATCGTCATCCAGGATGCACTTGGAATCGCTCCAATGATCCTGGAAAGCGTTGTCGATGTTGGAGATCCCCGGACCCTCGTCCTTCGCCACAATAACAATCCCGTTATCATCGGGCAGGAGCTGGATGTCCCCGGAACCGGCGTATTTCACTATGTTGGTTCCCAGCTCGCTCACGGCGATGGCTATCTTTGTCTGGTCAACCTGAGAAAAACCCATCCCCTTTGCCAGGCTCATGGCAATGTTTCGGACGTAGTTGACCTCCACCATCATGGTTATTTTAAAATCGCTCATGCTGACTCCAATACCAACTAGTGGTTGGACAGGTTCTTCCCGTTCCCTCCATTTTTGCCATTTATAACCCTCACACGGATCAATGCAAAGGCCTCCCTCAGACCATCCTGGAGATTTCTGAGGGTCTTGATCTGGCTCAGGTCCACACCTATGTTTGTCAGGGTCTGGGCAATCTCCGGGCTTATGCCGGTTATGATGCACTCCGCCCCCAGCAGCTTGATGGCCTTTACCATCTTGAGGAAGTGGTCTGCTGTCTTTGTGTCCACCACGTCCACGCCTGTGATGTCGATGATAACGCACTTGGACTGAGTGTCCACTACCTCGGTCAGGAGCGATTCCATCATCTCCTCCGACCGCCTGGAGTCCACAACACCTATGACTGGCAGTGTCAAAACACCGTCCCAGATCTTGATTATGGGGGTGGACAGCTCCTGAAGCGATACCTGTTGCTTTTCTATCAGCTCTGTTTTTTCTTCGATATATTGCTTGGCCTTGTCGAGTTCGTTCTTGGCGATCTCGTCTAGACGTTTCAGTTCCTGGATCATGAGGTTGGTACCGATGGCTAACCCTTCCACCTCCATCTTCATCTCATCATCATATGACTCTTCGGCAAGGGAATGATCGAGATCCCCCTCCATGACCCTAAACATCGCCTTTCCGATCTCATCGACCCTTCTTTTTGTGTATTCTTCGAATGATTCCTCTTTTGACATGATCGGCACCAACCTTTAGAACTACACATCTGGTGGCTCTGGTCACTCCTCATCAACAAAGGCCCGAGCTTCATCGAGGGTCTCGGTGAGCTTGACGATGCTCTCCATCCCGGAACCCTGGAGAACCTTCTTCAAGGTCATGATGGTCGACATGGATGAGATGGCGCAACCAACCTTCCTGCAGCCGCTCTGGATCAGCTTACCCTGTCTTTCCATGTTGGCCTGCATAACATCTCCAGGCATTGCCTTCAGCTCGGTGAGGTCGGCTAGGATCGTGGACCCATCTTCAGCCAACGCCTGCACCTTGTCCCAGTCTGCATGGAATTCGGGGACGACCTCCATGGATTTCCAAAATCCCTTCATTTTCCAGTGTATTCGGTTGATCTCAGGTTCGTAGCTCAATTCGTAGTACTCGTTGTTTGCAATATCTTCCATTTGTTTCACTTCCTGCTTTTCCTTACTTGATCGTTTATGGTGATGCCTAACATATGAAACGCTTCCTTGAGACCATCCTGGAGGTTTCTGAGGGTCTTGATCTGGCTCAGGTCCACACCTATGTTTGTCAGGGTCTGGGCGATCTCCGGGCTGATGCCGGTGATGATGCACTCCGCCCCCAGCAGCTTGATGGCCTTTACCATCTTGAGGAAGTGGTCGGCCGTCTTGGTGTCCACGACTTCCACGCCAGTGATGTCGATTATGACGCAACGGGACTGAGTCTCAACCACCTCCGTGAGGAGAGATTCCATCATCTCCTCAGACCGTCTGGAGTCAACAATACCGATGATCGGCAGGGTCAGAACATCGTCCCATATCTGGATTATGGGGGTGGACAGCTCTTTTAGGGCCGCCTCCTGGACCTTGATCATCTCCTCGTTCTTGGTCTGGATCTCAGCGGCCTTCTTCCGATCCTCCTCGATGAGATCCCGAATATCCCCTAGCATAAGGTTGATACCGTACTCCACGGACGAGAGATGATCGTCCTCGTTGACCTCCAGTTCGTTGGTGAGATCGCCTGTTGCCGCTTCAGAAAGGACATCCTCGATGGCCTCGAGCCTTTTTTCCAAGTCCTTGATCTTGATTTCACTCATAGAACATCACTCATTGAACCAGGCCTTGGCCTCATCCTGGGTCGCAAAGAACTTGTTATTCTTCACCCCGGATATCTTTAGAAGCACCTTCGTGAACATGCGCACGCTGGGGGAGGCACCGATTATTGCTGTCTTGTCTGCTTTCATCCCACCGGTCTTCTTCATGTCATCCATCATTTCCTTGCGGGCGTCCTTGGTCATGGAGTGAATGGAATCGCTGTTCTCCAGGATTACCATAACATTACGGTTGTCCTCCATTCCCGCAAACACCTCCTCGGATATCTTCTGGAACTCGCGGTTGTTCTCGGCGGTGTACCCTTCTCCACCTATGTGGAGGTACATGATGCCCTCTTTGTTGTCGAACCTTGCCTTGTGGTCACCAATCTTCCATTCCTGCATATGTTTCACTCTCCTAATTATCCACTTATCTTGACGGCCAGGACCGTTGCATCATCGTGGTCCTTTCCATGCCGCGCTACTATTGCCTTCACCATCTCCTCGCAGCTCATGCCCTTGAACTCGTCGATGTCGAAGCGGCTTGATACTCCGTCTGAAAAAATGACGAACAGGTCACCCTGCTTGTACTCGTAACGAAAGAGCTTTGGAACCCGCCAATTGTTCCCAAGTATCCCACCATGGGATATTGGCCGGATGAGGGGGTTTGTGGAATGGTGATCTATGTTTCCCAGTCCAGCATACTCCATCCTATTATGGTCTTTTATGAAGCGAGCCAGTGCTGCAACCGCACCCCTGGTACCTTGGAGCCCCTTGTGGACGGCGCTCAGTAAGCTGAGAAGGTCCAGGTGGGCATTCTCCCTAATGATCCTGATCGCCTGCTGGGATGCGGTGTGGGCACCGGGACCGTGCCCCAGACCGTCTATCACGGCAACGAGATCGTCATTCTCTCCCTTCACATGGACGAATCCGTCACCGTTTACCTCCTCACCGGGGTATTTCCTGCTGTAACATGCAATTTCCAAGAATTTCACCTCAGATATTTTACGGACCGGATGGTGGTCCCGGTCTTCCCGGTCTCGATATCAAGGGAATCCATGAGCCGCTTTGAGCCCACGATCCCCATACCCATACCATCCTTGGACTGGTAGTCACCATTGAGTATGTCATCCAGGTTCTCTATCCCCGGCCCCCAGTCCTTGGCAACGATCTCTATCCCCTTGGTAGACCCGTTCCGGGCTTCGTTTATGACCACTACTCCCTTTCCAGCATACCTGACAATGTTACGGGCCAGCTCGGAGATCGCTGTTGCGATCTTATTGCAGTCAGTTCCTGAAAACCCCATAGCCTTGGCTATCTCGAGTCCTGCATTGCGGGACGTTACGATGTCGGCCTCGGTGTTGATATCCACCATGGCGGAGAGATCCTGTTCCTTGCAGTGATTGACGAACTGGACCAACCGGCTTTTTGATAGCTGTATGCATTCCTGGCTCTGGAATGTAGTGGAGTGCTTCTCCAAATTGTCAATGACCTTTCTCAATCCCTCCTTGGTCGGAGTTTCCAGAGAAACTCCAGCCTTCTTGTACTGCTGCTTGATGATGACCTGTGAGAAACCCGGTTTTCCCAGAAGGTATTCGAAACATTCGAACACCGCACTTGAGAGCTCATTGGGTGTAATGGATGTCCTCTTCAACATATGGCGAAGTTCGTCGGAGGGTTTCCAGGGATTCGGTCCACTGTTCATTGCTCATCACCATCTCGAAAGGGCTCGCCCTCCTCGTCTTCTTCTTCATCCCAGTCCTCACCCGCATCTTCCATGAGCTCCAGACCTGCCTCCAGATTTAGAGCGGTGTCAACGCTTTCCATTTCCATGCCCATCTCCACAAGGGTGATGGCAATGGCGGGTTGGAGACCAACCACCACAGGCCGGGCTCCCATGATACGCGCATTGCGTCCGATGTTGTTTATCACCCTGGCAATGTAGCTGTCCATGATGTTTATCGCCGAGACATCAAGGATGAGGCCCATGGCTCCGGTCTTGACGATCTCATGGGTTATGTCGTCTTGCAGGGTCAGAGCCAGCTGGTCATCCAGTTCGACCTGGATGGATACAAGCAGGTTATCTCTCAGCTTTATTATGGGTATCTTACGTGATTCCATCGGTCATAACCTCCTTTGATATCATTATCTGTTTACCTTTCCTTTGCAAAGTCCCTGAAGTCTCCGCATTCGGATATCTGTCTTCCTCTGATCATTCATTCTCTCTGAAACGGTCAGGCAATTGGAGATCACCTGCTCAGCATCTGCAATTTTTCCCAATATCTTCCTGTTTCTGGACCCCTCGCCCATCATCCCACCTCCTCGGTTGGGTTTGGCAGGAAGGAGGGGATATCTGCCCCCACGGATTGTGCCCTCATCCAGATGAACGGGGGAGAAGAAGGATAACCACTCTTATTTCCATCAAAGAACACCCTCCTCCTTCCTGCAGTTAATATAACATCCATTCTAGTTTTTTTTATTATACCATCATCTTTGATATTGTCTACTTCGCTATCGAAATGTTCGCTATCGAAATGTAAAATCGATCCTATACCGGGAGTCTGAACAGAGATCATCCTAGATATCCTCATTATCATGCTCGGAGTTCCCGTTGGACTCCATTCTCAATCTCATGCCCTTCACGTTGGTGGTTGCGGTCATTGATATCCAGGTGGAGGGGCGTATTCCCATCGATCTGCTGATCTTCTTTATATCCTCGTAGACATCGTTGTTCAGTGTAATGGTGACCCGCATCCTTTTTGCATCAGTTGTCTGCGCTTCTTCGCCGGTCATGCTACTAAAATAGGCTTTTTCGTGAGGATGTATTTTGTAGAAAAAATGCAGAAAATGTGGAAAAAATACGCAAGGGTTGGATTTTTTTTATTAGAATGCCACTATTTTTCATGCTTCCATTACATTTTTGCCAAATTTGGCATCATTACCGTCCATTTACAGGCTACGATATCATCATTGTCCCGGTGAGTGGTCAGCTCTGGCAAAGTGGTTAAAATACGGAAAAAGTGTTCATTTAGAGAATACATTCTTCCCCTTATCCGTTAGCTGGAAGTGCTTCTCCTTTCCCTTCTGGCTCTCGGATATGTATTCCTGGGCAATGAGTATCCCAAGACGCTTTCGAAGGGTGGGTTTGCTGATGTCAATTTCTTCTGAGATATTGTCATATGAAGGTCGAATGTTGCGGCTCTCCAACTTGAAAGCGACCGCCAGGATGTCGTGGAGGTTCTGGGAAAGAATCGTGGTGTGCATCTTTTCCAAGGGGTGACATTCCTTCTTGAGCAGAGTTATCTCCTTCTCCTCCAGGACCCTGGGGTCAATGGACACTATGGTGATCATGTCCCTGAGATAGGTCATGTCCCGGATGCCCTGGACCATTGACAGGGTATCGTCAAAACCATTCTTCAATATGAGATGGTCAAGCCCTGTGAGGATGATCACGGATTTGCGGGGTATCTCCTTGAGCTCCTTTCTTATACGGTCGCAGTCGGGTCTCATTCCTCCTTCCTCCGAGAGCCAATGGTAACGCAGTTCGGCCATCCCAGGATGGAGGGAGGGGAGCCTGGGCTCACGGGAGAATACTACACCGAAGTAGCCAAGCTTGAGCAGGTCATTGAAGGCATCCACCGATTCATTGACGGTGTGTTCCTCAACAAGGTAGATGTTCTTCTCTTCGATGCGATACTTCATAACCCGCCGCATGAGCTCCTGCTCGGCCTTCTTCTGCTGGGAAATATCACGACCTATCATATACATTATTCCCGAGGTGAAATCAGGTCGCAGAGACCATGCGGTCCATAAAAGCTCACCGTTGCTATGAATGACCGGGATCTCCAGATAGATGTATTCCTTGTCCTCGTCCAGCATCTGTTCGAAATCCTCCAGTGAAAGGGGTTTGAAGGAGGGATGGGTGAATTCGGTGTAGGGATTTTCTAACAACTCCTTTTCAGGATATCCGCTGAGCTTGCTGAAGGCCGGGTTCACCTTCAGGTACTTACCAGTATCAATGTCCATAATACCCATCAGATCAGGTGTGAGCTTGAAGAAGTTCTGGATCTCCTCCTCGACCCTTCTCAGGTTGGTGATATCCGATGCTATGATCCCCAGGCCATCTCCGACCTTGAATGATTTCAGAATGAAATGCATATCTCCGAATCTGGGATGAGGAATGAATTGCTCGATCTGGAGGGGCTCTCCGGTTTTCAGGACCTTTTTATGTTCTGCCAGTCTGTTCGATCCTTCCACCTCCGGGATGATATCGACCATGTTCTTGCCAATGACTTCATCTTTCGGCCTTCCGATTATTTCCAGGCCTCTTTGGTTTATTTCGATGAAGTTAAGGTCCTTATCCAGAAGGTAGAAACAATCGGATGCCGAATTCATGAAGCTGGATAACCGCTCCTGGCTCACCTTCACTACTTCCTCGGCCCTTTTTTTTTCGGTTATGTCGTGGGAGGTCACGATTATTCCACCAATGGCCGGATTGTCCAAATGGTTCACCGCGAAACCCTCTATTATCCTCCAGGAGCCATCCTTATGGCGGTACCGTAGTTCTGATGATGAGGATTGACCAGGGTTTTCAAGGATATCCTTGAAATTTTTCATAGCTTCATCCACGTCATCGGGATGGAGTCTTTCAAAAAATGGTTTTTTAATGGCCTCCTCTACGGTATATCCAAAGACCTTTTCGATGGACGGGCTCTCATATATCGGCTTACCCTGTGCATCGACCACGGCATAAACAGATGAGCCGTGTTCGATAAGCGATCTGAACCACTCTTCGCTCTTTTTTAGCTCTTCTTCGGTTTTTTTTTCAATTGACATATCACGTACTATTGTGGAAAGGTATTCAAGCTCCCCTTCCGGGGATCTGTGCGACATAATCACTTGGGAGACAGGTATCTCGGTGCCATCCTTGTGAAGTAAGGCTGTTTCACCTCTCCATATTCCCTCTTTGATCGCCGTCGGGATCCCTTCGTTCTCAATAATGGAAAGAGCCCATTTCGGATGAAGGCCTTTGATATTGAACTCGGATATATCCGTATCTTCATCATACCCAGTAAGCCTTTTCCCGGCACCGTTTATGAACATGATGACTAGGTCGGCCGTAGAAGTAGATACAAAGTCACTTGTATTCTCCAACAAGGCCGTTAACCTCAGGAGATCCTTCTCCCTCTCCATGAGCGTCCGGGTCCTTTCTACCACCATCTGTTCCAGGTTCTCCTGGTATCTCCTGTTCTCCTCTTCAAGCAGCCTGGCCTTGTCGGTAAGTATCTTAAAGGCATAAGCCTTGGCGACCACGGGTAGGATGGTCTCCTTTTTCACTGGCTTTGCAACATAATCGAAAGCCCGGGATCGGACTGCCTCGGCGGCGGTATCCACATTCGGCTCACCGGTTATCATGATGACGGGAATGACGGGATTGATCTTCTGGATGATCTGGAGGAGCTTGATGCCGCTGGCTCCTGGCAGGATTATATCGGAGACAACAACATCCAGCTCGTTGTCCTCAAGCTTGGCCACGGCCTCCTTCACATCCCCTGCAAGCATGATCTCGTGACCTTCCCTTTTCAAGATGGCCTTGAGCGTCACCCGGACGCTTTCTTCGTCATCCACGATAAGTACTCTTGCCAGATCGATTCCCCCTCGTGTCTTTCAGTCTACTCAAAGTTTCCATCCGTTGTCCACGGGCAGGTCCATAATGAACCTTGTGTACCTTCCAGCTTTGCTCTCAACTGTCAATCTTCCGCGATGGTCCTTGACAATGTCATAACTGACCGAAAGGCCAAGACCAGTGCCTTCCTCTTTTGTCTTTGTTGTGAAGAACGGGTCGAATATTCGGTCCTGGATATCCTCTGGGATCCCGATTCCATGGTCCTCAACGATGACCTGAATATGGTCCTTTCCTCTCAGCTTCCTTCTTCTGGCCGATATCAGCACGACCTTGTCTGGATCGTGATCCGGATATCTTTTGTTCAGGGCGGATCTGGCATTGGTGAGCAGGTTGATGATAACCTGCTGGAGATGGGGGTTGCGGCACTTGATGTTCGGCAGGTCCTTTTGAATATCCAGCTCGACCTTGATCTGATCCTTTCTTAGAACAGCTCCAATGAGGGACATGCTGTTGTTTATCACATCCTCGATGGATGATGGGCTGTGGGTCTCCTTGTCCTGCCGGGAAAAGGCCAGCAGGTTCCGTACTATGGACGACACCCTGTCACCCTCTTTTATAATCGCTTCGGAATAGGTCTTGAGCTTGGGTTCCTCCACATCATCATGGATCAGCTGGGCGTAGTTGATGATGCCCATGAGGGGATTGTTGATCTCGTGGGCAATCCCGGAAGCCAGGGTACCAATGGATTCCAGCTTCTGCTGCTGCTGGAGCTGCCCCCGGAGTCGTTTTCTTTCCTTATCGTTTTGGAGCTTTTGTGTAATGTCATCCGCAAAATGCAATGTCGCGGCTCTACCTTCCCACTCGATGAGTACAGAGCTCGTCCTGATCCATCGAATATTGCCCTTATCGGTTTTTATCCGGAAGGTCAAATCAGAGGGGACCGGCTCACCGGATATCCGTTTTTGCCACCGAGCCTTCACTTTTGGAACATCTTCAGGATATATCATGTTAAAAATTGGAAATCCCATCTTACGTTTCTTCTCTGCCTCCAGGATATCGAGGGCCATGGGATTCATGAACATCATCTTTGCATCCTGGACAACGAGTATGCCCTCTTTGGCCTTCTCGGTCAGATTGCGATATCTCTCCTCGCTTCGTTCAAGTTCCAGCTGTGCCTTTTTCCTTGTTCTGATCTCACTCTCCAGCAGCCGTGTCCGTTCCTTGAGTGGATTGAACACTTGTCTTTTGATAACAGCATAACCAAGTATCCCCACGGAAAGGAGATTGGTAAAGGGCATTAGAGGCACTGGTATCTGGCTTATGGCTCCCAGCAAAAAACCGCCTGATAATATTCCGATCCCGATCAGGATCAACCTTTCTTCCAAGCGCCGTTTCACCTCACGCTCACGTATGATCAGAACCAGGGCCCAGATCGCCAATAAAAGTAAAAGGATACCAGAGAGCGCACCGATCAATGATAGATCGTACACAAGGTTGATCCCGTGCTCTAGACGAGGATTGGAGGCTACTGAATCCGTGGGGGCAAATAAGATGAGAATTAATGCTTGGCCAAGGACAACTGCCGAAAAAAAATCAGCTATTGAGGTATCCCTCTTGAGGTATCTGACCATGAAGATTAAAAGGAAAGGGAACATCAGGGTTGTACTGAGTATGCTCAGGGACCATACCACTTCGTTTACCTCACCAAGATACCACAGTTGAACTCTAACGATAGCTGAGAAAAAGGCCCATATCAACAATGATATGGAAAAGGCCCCAAATGATATATGGACAGTATTTCGAGGGTAGACTGGCATTACGACCAAAGCAATAGCCGTGGCAATGACCACCGTGGTGGACAGAAGGAGAATGGATAGCCAGAAAAGTAGATCGATCATTGTCCGGCCACCCCATTTTCATTTTTCATTTCAAGGTTCCAGCCATTGTTTACCGGTAGCTCTATTATGAATCGGGTACAGCTTTCGACCCTGCGTTCAACCCGGAGTTCACCACCGTGGTCCTTGATGATCCCGTAACTCACCGAAAGGCCCAATCCCGTTCCCTCGTCCCGGGTTTTGGTGGTGAAGAACGGATCGAATATTCTATCCAGTATATTTTTGGGAATCCCGCTGCCTCGATCCTCGACCATGACACGGATATAATCCTTACCGTGGAGCTTGACAAGAGTGGCAGATATTCGGATGATCTTGTTCTCATCGTATTTGGGATAACGTTCGTTTAGAGCCGATCTTGCATTTGTCAGAAGGTTGATGATCACCTGCTGCAGCTGCTGGCTACGACACTTGATCCTGGGAAGACCATCCTGAATAACGATCTCTACTTGTATCTGATCCTTTCGAAGAATGTTGCCCATAAGGCTCATGCTGTTGTCGATCACGTCTTTGATCGATGCGGGGCTGTGGTGCTCCTTTTCCTGGCGGGAGAAGGCAAGCAGGTTTCGCACTATTCTGGAGACCCTGTCGCCCTCCTTCATTATGCCCTGTGAGAATTCCTTGAGGATCGGGTCCTCTACATCATCGTGGATGAGCTGGGCATAGTTAATGATCCCGGTCAGGGGGTTATTAATCTCGTGAGCAACGCCACTTGCAAGTGTACCTATGGATTCGAGTTTCTGCTGCTGCTGCAGTTTTGCCCGCAACCGCTCCCTCTCCCTCTCATCCTCCAGCCTATCGGTGATATCCGTGATCATGCTCAGGACCGCTGGCCTTCCCTCCCATGTTATGGCTATGGACCGGTTCTCAATGGTCCTGTAACCACCATCCATGTGACGGAACCTGTTGATCATCGAGGCCGAGGTGATCTCACCTTTTTGAAGCCTTTTTGTGATCTTCGCTATGTTCTTTCTATCATCGGGATGGATCCAGTCGAATACATACATCCTGCGGCCCTGCTCCAAATTGATACCTGTTATCTCCTGGGACCTTGGGTTGAAGTAGACGAACCTGTTGTCCTGGTAGACGATTATCCCCTGGTTCGATCCCTCGATAAAGGTGCGGTACTTCTTCTCGCTCTTCTTGAGCTCATCTTGGACCTTCCGTCTTCGTTCGGCCTCCTTTTCGAGAGCAATAGACCTTTCCCGCAGCGGGTTGAACACCTGCATCCGCATGACCGCACTGCCCAGTATCAGAACGGCAATGGTGTTGGTGAACAGCATCAGTGGGAGGGGGACCAGGGTCATCCCACCGAACAGGAAGCCCAGAATGAAGATCAGAATGCCTATGGTCACCGGGTCCTTCCTGGCATTTACATCAACTCGCCATTCCCGAAGAATTTTTGCCAGACACCAAAACAGGAGAAGAATATATACCAGAGTGTTGACCAAACCGAATCCGGAAAAATCATATCTAAGGAGCCAGCCGTCGATCAGTCGAAAATTGCTCAGGGCAGAACCTTCTGGGAAAAACAGTACTGCTGCCACACCATACATAAGAGCAAAATATGATGCAACAAGTACGATGGGATCGAGTCGTTTGAAATATTGTGAAATGAAAAGAAGGAGGAAGGGGGCTGCCAGGGCGGTTGTGAGAATGGACAATTCCTGGAATATCTGGGTAGGCTGATCACCGTACCATAGCTGAAGCCTCATGAAAGCTGAGAATAATGCCCAGAACAGCACCAATGTCGAAAAACATGCAAAAAATATGTTCAGTTTCCGGCGGGGGGCTGCCCACAGGACCACCAGGGCAATGGCTCCGGACAGCAGGGCCATCAGACTCAAAAGGAAGATCGACAGCCAGAAGTTGAAACTGATCATTTTGATAATTTCCCCCGGAGTATAGTCAAATTGTGGGGAGATATTAATGATTTTCTGATACTGATAATCAAATGAACTTAACTAAACCTGTAGAAAGAGGTTAATGATAAAGATGGCCTGATCCGTCCCGGTCCCTCCTCAACGGTTTCGAAAGATGCCGCCGGGCACAGGGCGGCACTTCATACCATATCTCATCGATCCCACGGTTCTTCGGCAGGGGCGGCGGGCCCGGGTCCTTTGTTCGGCACCTGCGGCATCTGTATCCCTTGCCCCTTCCCACGGATTCCATGGCACGATTACATCTCGGGCACCGGGGGTTTGGCATGTCAGCGGCCAACTGGACCAGCATCCGGACCCGGAACTTCTCCATGTTCAGGGTCAGCGGTTCCTCCCTAACCCCGCCGCACACCTCCACCAGATCGCCGGGGACCAGACGCTGCACGTGTTCCCGGAACTGTTTTGTGGGCTCATATGCGGCACAGTCCATTTCCCCGTCCTCCCCTGCAAGAGAGATGATGACGTGCCCCCCCTTCATCATAACGGGTGCCGTATTAACAACCCCTTCCACCCGGACGCACTGGAAGGGCCGCACCTCTCCAATTGTGCTTTTCCGCAGGTGGTCATCGGTCCCCTGGTTGCTCTCAAAGAGCATCCCGGTCGACCAGTCCTCGGACTGTATCATGGAAGCGGCATCGGGCAGGTCGTCCGGGTCATTTCCCCTGATCCCGAAGAGTATGGGACAGGGCGTGTGGGGGAATATCTTGATGTCTCCGTTCACCGGGTCCAGGTTGTCGAAGGTGGACGGGAACTTCTCCTCCATGGCCATCAGCGAATCAATATCCTCGCGCCTGGGGGTTCCCCACCTGTCCCGATCCCGATAGGCTATGAACTCGTAGGTCCGGTCTTCCGGGCGCCATGATACGGCAGCGGACGCACCTATCAGGCCTCGCCTGTTACCCATTCCTGTGGTCAAAGAACCGGGGGGAAGCATCGATTGCACATGGTCCTTATCCAGAATATCCGACACCCCCGTGTTGTAAAGGTCGTTCGGGGGCTGTACGGGTGCCAGGACTATCCCGGGATTGGTGCCATCATCATCACAGCGGGAAAGGGACAGCACCAGGTCCTCTATCATTGAGAGCAGGGATTCGGAAGGATCGACTGAACCCTGCTCATCAGGGTAGGCCAGTAGAGCTTTCCCCCGGTCAACACCCACCTTGAAGGGTTCGCCGGACCCGTGGCCCACTTGGAGAGCAAGAGCACCGTTGCCCCGTGTCTTCCACGGCACATTGGGGTTCAACCTGACAAGCCTGGGATATCCAATCAGATCAAGCCCGGCGGGAAGGCCCAAAATGACCGCTACCGCCACGTGGGTGGTGCAGCCTCCCTTTGACGAGTCAGTGTCGTCTATACCTATCCAGATGGGATATCACCGTCTGATGAACGGCCCTCGGGCTATAAAAAGAAAATGCAACAAAACTGCATGGATCGCCGCCGTCGGTTTCATCCGACATCAGTGCAACTGACTGTTGCAATTGGGGCAATGGGACCAACCGGCCTCCACCGGCACGGCGCAGTTGGGACAGACAGGACCGGTACCTTGTGAAGGAGGTTGGACCGGAGCCACAGCAGGCGATGTCGCTACGGGTTGTGTGGAACCCAATTCCCCAGTGACCGGTGATGTTGTCGCAGGTGCTACGGTTTCCGGTACCGTGATAAACGGCGATGTCGCAGCTGGTGGAACGGATGGGGCTTGGGGGGCCGGGGGTGTCCCGGGCGCCGGTTCAACTTCAGGCGCAGGTCCCATCTCCGGATAGCCCTCCCCCGGGGCAGGCTCCCACACAGGGGCCGGTTCCATGCCAGGGGCGGGCTCCATGCCGGGGGCCGGTGCCATGCCAGGGGTGGGCGCCATACCCGGGGCGGGCTCCATACCCGGAGCTGGTTCCATGCCGGGGGCGGGCTCCATGCCCGGAGCTGGTTCCATGCCGGGGGCCGGCGCCATCATTCCCTGGTGATCCACGGGTTGCTGGGCGTAGGGATCGGCGGGCTGGTCGCCGTAGGGTGACCCGGACACTCCATGGGGATATGTGGAAACTCCCTGCGGGGCCTGGTCGTACACACCGTATTCGGGAGCGACGGGCGCCCCTTCCGCTGGCGCGCCTCCGTCCGGCACTCCATCCCGGGGCAGGGGCGGTTCCCCTTCTGGCTTTTTCTTCTTCATGAGCACAAGCAGCAGCACAACAACAAAAACAACGACGATCACTATGATTATCCACCATGGGAAACCCCCATCCCCCTGGGGTTCATCGCCAGATGTATCGTCGTTTTCATCCTCCCCCAGTTCGGCGGCCTTCTGGTTCTGGTAGGTATCAAGTAGTTCTTGGGTCGCATCGGATGGATCGTTGACATTCAGTCCCTCCTTCTCCTCCCACCAATCCGGGAGACCGTCGCCGTCGCTGTCTTTTGTATCTTCCCAATCGTATGTGTCATCATCATCATCGTCTGTAACTACCTCGCCGCTTCCATCGGAGATGGAAAAGGGTATTGACCTCGACCCGACCGTCGTTCCAGATACGGGGTCTTGGACCGTCAGCGTGACATTGTAGTTTCCCGCCTTTGTGAGTGTCACGTTCACGACCAGACCGTACTCTCTGGTTTCCGTGATACCATCACTGATCGTCCACGTGTATTCCAATTCCACAGGATCATCGTCCTCCGCGGGGTCCGCGTTTAACTCCACGATCCAGTTATCGCCATCTTTAACAGGGTCGCCAATGGAAATGGAATCGTTGTTCAGGGTGGTCGGTGAATCGGTGTTCTCGATAATCAGCTTCAAGTTCTCATACGATATCGAACCGCCCGAGGGATCGGTCACGGTGACATTGAACCTATATTCGGATGTCCGCTTCCCGAACTGCAGCCAGGAGTTGTCAGGGGAGATCGTCACCTCACCCACAAAGCAGCCCTTCTCCGCATCCCACGTTGCATCCTCTGTCACGTAGTTGTCATCGGTCAAGACCCCTTCGTTCAACACATCCGATATATTGGTTTCGACCATCAGCGTCTGAGCGGTACCGTCCTCATCATCCACGTACACGTAAAGGGTGTAACTATCACCCTCGTCCGTACAGCTCGCAAACGCATCTCTTGCTTCCGTTTTCCAAAACTCACCGTTAAAGACGGGATCGTCGGGAGTGTCGACCACCCTGTCGATGGTGACGTTCAGGATGATCCCTCTGTTCCCGTCATCGGCGACAAGTTCGATAAATGCCTTTCCACCGTTCGTATGAGCGTTGTCATTTGACGGGGTGAAGTATACATTGGCGCCTGATCCGGAGCCTTCGATACGCACATTATTGCTTTTGATGAAGTTCGCGTTCGAAATATCTTCCTCGCTTTTTACGGCCAGATTGTAGTTAATGGTCCGATCCTCGCCATATATACCGTCCGAGGGGTCATCGGCCAGTACTGTGAAAAAATATTCATGATCCTCACTATACTCGCCGGTGAGGGTATATGTGAAATTCACACCGTCACCCGAGGACACCACTGATGTGTCATTCACGGACACCCATTCCGGCGGATCATCCACGGCGTTCACTTTTATGACTATGGTGTTTGTCACATTGCCGTAGTTATCCGCGCCCCGTATCCTGATAGTCGTGCTGTTGAGGCTATCGTGGTAAGTGTCGGGCTTGGGGGTGACTTTCAGTATCTCATCGGAGGGTTTGAACTCCACCGTGACCACGTCATCTTCCAGTGTCACGGGCACGTCCTCTTCCGACCAGGCATCCAAAACAGGGTCCGTCTGCACCTGGAACCTCAGATCGTCGGACGGGTCAGGATCGATTATGTAGTCTTCAAAGGGTATCTCCAGTGGATCGGAATCCTCGTCCATCATTACGACATCCGGGGCCGTGGGAACATTCACGGGTGGACCGTTATCCACCAGTTTGATGAAGTTCGCTCCTCCCGGAAGGCCGGATCCCTCCCAGGTCCCGGACTTTATTGCATTGTTGAAACCAGTGTACCGGTAGTACACGTCGAAGCCGGTATCCGGTACGTCACCGGCTCCCATCCCGTAAGAACCCAGTATCTCCTGCGCGGAGAGGGTGATGGAGAACTCCACCCCGTTTGCATAGTCCGTGCCCACCCCGCTCATGGTCCTTTCCCGCTCCTCCTCGGGGGCAAGGGTGCCGTCCTCGTTAACATCGGCCATCATGGTCAGCAGGACCTTGTTGACCCCGCCCTTGTCCATGTCGACGTTGAAATCATAGTAGGTGACATTGAATATGAAACTGTCATTCAGCGTGCCGGTCTGCGAACCGGTTTCCCTGGGATAGGTGGACGCATGGCCGCCGGCCAGCCTGGGCTCCATGGGGGGTTCCCTCTCCTCCAGTGACACGTCAATGGAATAATCGCAGTGGCCGGGATACATCAGGTCGTTGTAGCCAAGGGACAGCATCCACTTACCCGAACCGTTGTCATAGAGCTCGTACAGCCCCAATGATCGGACACCCAGGTAGATGACCGTGTTGTTGGCCTGTACTTGAAATGAGACGTCGTTGGACAGGCCAACGTTGTTGCTGGCGTCCGTGAACTCGCAGTAGTTGGAGTCGAACATGTTCTCACTATCGGGCCATTCGTAGTAGGCACAGGCCAGGCCGTGGGTGAAAATGTCGTAATCGTTGCCCCCGGAATTTACCTGGGTGGTAAAGCCGTTGGACATGGTGCAGGTGAAGGTCCCGTTAATCTCGTATCCCGGTGTCATGGAGTTCAGTGTGATCTTGTACCAGTCCCAGGCGTCTCTTGTCTGGTGGACGCGGCCCGTCAGGGATGTCTGGGGATCGTCGAACACCGCGGTGGTGTTGTATATGTCATCGTCGGCAATGCCGTCACACTGCGCCGGCATGGCCACGTTCTCCTGGGATTTGACGGTGAAGGTGTAGGATATCTCTCCCTGGGGCTCGTTTGTTCCTTCCGTGTCCATTGACATTCCCTTCAGTTGTACGTAACCCCACCCCTCGTTGGATAGCCATGATCCTTCCCAGTAACCGCCGGTTATGTCCGTTACTGGATACAGTGAACTGGTACCCGCTGCACAGAAATAGGCTCCGTAGTCATTTCTCTGGTACGGGCCCCCGGTTGCCGACAGGTCGCAGAATATCAGGTCACCACCTGTGGAGTCCGACCAGGGGTTGGTGGATGAGATGGATGTCCACTCCAGGTTCAGGGTCTGGGCCTGGTCATCACCAGCGGTGCCGGTCAACGGGAACTTGAACACGTCAATGACGTCCTTACCGGTTCCGTCCGCTGACCCGCCCGGGGCGCCCAGGGTGCCGGATACGGCACTGTTTATCGGTATGATGGATGCAGTGGTGTGATCGTCGTTATTTTGAACATCCTCACCCGAGCGGAGCGTGGGGCATTTACCCGGCGGCTCACCATCTTCTGATCGGAACGGCCTCTCGCCTTCTATCGCCAGCCTGTCCGTAAGGTCCGATCCGGGCATCTTCAGGTCCATGTTCACCATGTCCATCCTTGAATACATCCTCTCCAGTTCGGCCCCGCTCAAACGCTCCATATTAACATTCGTGTCCCCCACAACGGAAGGCTCACAGGTAGCGTCAACGGGGGTCTGGGAAACGAATGCCGGAAGGGCGCAAGTTATCATCGCAAACACGATAAGGATACAGACCGATCTTCCAACGAATTTATTTTTCATAATGTGTCCTCCACGTTTTTTGTGTATTGGGAAATGCGTCCCTATTTGGGAAACCTGTTTCCCTAGGTTAGAAAACTATCGGATTTAAGTATTTATAATTTGACAAATGGACGGATCCCCTGTAGAGAAGGAAAGACACATCTGGGGCACACTAGACCAAAGATGTGAAAAACAAAATAAAACAGGTTCTTCTCCATTTTTCGGTGAATTGATGTACCGCTTTCACCTTCATGATGTTGTGATAAAACATGACGAGAAAGCGGTACAAGTACAGCATACTGTTCAGGACTATATTTACATTCGCAGGATTTGCGTACAATGAATTCATCGTCAAAGACGATGTGATGTTCGTCCTCCTGAAGCGAAAAAGGAAGACTGCAACATGTTCAAGATGTGGACGCCGAACCAAATTGAGCAAGGAATACTACAAGCATACGATAAGAGACCTGGACATCGGACCTTTGCATTGTTATATCTCATTCTTCCAGAACAAGGTGGACTTTAGACATTGTGGCTTCCGAGGACACGAGAAATTGAATTTCATGCGACCAAATTCACATTGTACGATCAGATTTGAGAAATATGTATATTCCCTATGTGACAAAATGACAATAAAAGATGTCGCCAGAACGACTAGGATTGATTGGAGAGCGGTAAAGAAAATCGATATCCATTATACCGAAGAACGGTTGGTTTCTTTGAATGATCTCAATCCAACAAGGATCGGCATTGATGAAGTGGCATATGAAAAGGGTCATAAGTACCTCACAATCGTTAGGGATCTTGACCTGGGGTGTGTCATATGGGTTGGTTTGAATAGGAAGCAAGAAACATTGGATCGGTTCTTTGATGAACTTGGGTTTGACAAACAGTTGCAGA